>VMBT01000002.1_pt1 | contig 259377 bp, 218 predicted proteins | sample 4404301 | NCBI WGS metagenome assembly VMBT01 (sample SAMN12238535, study PRJNA552566) | marine metagenome | isolation source: Coastal seawater | place: USA: coastal Georgia, Sapelo Island | collected 2008-08/2009-08 | reverse complement strand
ACCGTTTGCAGCCGTTACACAGTTTGCAGTTGCCGAGTTACCGCCTTGTAAGTATACCACACTCACAGACGTTCCGGTATCAGCACCAGTTGAAGTACCGATGACAGAGAAACCATCCGCGGTATCGTCATATGTGACGATATTGTTACCGGCAACAGTAGTAATACCTATTGTGACGTAATTCGGGGAATAAGTTTCCCCTAATTTCTCTGGAACTTCTGTTCCAACGCTAGCGCTATCGCTATCCGCCAATTGGCCGGAAACTAGCAGTAGTGCTAGCCCCCCAGCGAGGAACAATGCGAGGTTCCTCAGGTCGTTCATTGTCATTGTCTTCTTGTCTTGTTGGCTCTCTGAGGAGAGCGGCATGGCTGCAACCATGTTTGGTTCCACGTCCATTCTGCATTTAGAAGGTTGCGGAAACCACCCTATAGGGTGTGGCGGTTCAAGTGGGGCCGATAATCAAATTTCAGTTTTAAAAAAATATTGAGATTTTAACTCAAAAATCAAGATATTTTTAAAATAGAGTAATGTGTTTTTCACAAAAACAAACGATATACTACGGCTTGACTGAGTTTTTTTTTTGACCCTATTTGAATCTCCACTGAACACCTAATGTAAGTGCTAAATTTCGGTGAACAATAAACCACATTATCAGCATTCAGATTGATAACGCCAGGGGCAACTTGAAAGACCTCCGATCTACCTTGGATTTCGAAAAGCAAAATCAAGTATTGGATTCATGAATTCTACCTCACAAAAAGTAGGACCAGGAGAAATCGTTTGACTCTAATTAGGAGGAAATGAAGAGTTTAATGGATTACTAATGCCTATTTTATTTATAAAGAAAATACATTGAAAAATGATGGATTCATGTTCAAATAGGGGGTATCAATGCCCCAAATAGAACACATCTTAGCCAAAAATTGGCCCATCTGAGGGCGAATTAGTGTATTATTTACACCTAAATTAGTAGATTTGGCGTATAGAAAAATGATGTTGCCGGAGATCCGAGGCCCCCTAAGGAGCCCCGGAAATCCGGTTACGTTACAAGAATCTGAAGCTTCAGGCTTCGTCTTCTTCGTATTCCTCTTCGTCATCTTCTTCGAGGAATTCTTCTGTCTCGTCGTAGTCTTCGAATTCATCGTCTTCGCTACCACGGCCGCCAGCTGTTCTAACAACTAGTCCGACTAGAAGTGCGATTGCGAATCCAATTCCTACGAAAGGAGCAGGTTCTGCTGATATGTCATCGATAATGCTCAACTTGTTTGCATTGTCTCCCTTACCATCGTTGTTACCATCGAATTGTTCGGTAGGGTCCCAAGGGAAGTGGTCTTCCCATGGCTCACAGGTTGTGCAGACTCCATTTGCATCTAGAACGTATACAGCAGGGTCAGGTACACCATCGTTGTCATCATCAGGATCTAGTGCAGCACAAACACCGTCACCAGCGTTTGCAACGTCGTCATCAGTACCGAAGACTCCGTCAGCACCTGGGTCAGTTTCGTTATCAATTGGCATTACTGCGGCGTTGTTAGGGTCACCTACGCCACCAGCAGCATTTCTACAGAGTACTTCTGTTGTATCTAGCCAGCCATCGCCGTCGTCATCGTTATCCTGGTTGTCGCCTACTCCGTCACCATCTAGATCACGGAATTCGGACGGATTCATTGGGAAGTCGTCATCGATGTCCAATACTCCGTCATTATCGTCGTCTTGGTCTGATATGTCGCAGTCGTGGTCCATGTCATTGTCTGCAGGGACTGAGTTAGCATCCATTGGGTCGGTACCGCAGTTTGGCTCCTCATCGTCCAACCAGCCGTCATTGTCATCATCACTGTCAGCGTAGTCGCCGAGTCCGTCACCGTCGTTGTCATTGAATTCTGAAGCATCGAATGGGAACGCATCCAATGTATCTACTACACCATCACCGTCGTCATCGGTATCCAACTTGTCACATATCATGTCACCGTCATAGTCTGCAGGGACTGAGTCTGCGTCAATCGAATCGCTTCCACAGTCTTCTTCCTCTTGGTCAGTCCATGCGTCACCATCATCATTCAGGTCTGCATTGTTACCGATACCATCCATGTCTGTATCATACCATTCTGTGACATCTAGAGGGAAAGCATCGACCTGGTCGCTGAATCCGTCGTTATCATCGTCAAGATCCTCGACTAGGTTAGTTACACAGTCAGCTACTAGACTATCTGGGTAACCGTCACCGTCGTTGTCCATTGAAGCACAAGCGGATAGTGGGAATGCATCGTCATCGTTTGACACACCGTCTCCGTCTATGTCATCGTCATTTACGTCACAAACACCGTCTCCGTCAGAGTCTATTGGGACATTTGTAGATAGCAATGGGTCAGACATACAATCCACTTCGTGCGTGTCCAGGTATCCATCGTTATCATCGTCTGAATCTGCCATCAAGGTTGTCTCGAAGACCGAGTTATCTAGATCAAACAGGTACGCAGACGCGTTTTCAGTCCATCCAGGGTGAATTTCGTCTGGGTAGTCGTCACCATCTGTGTTGACGCTAGCACCACCATCTGTTGGGTAGTAGTCAGCATCATTGGTAACTCCATCTCCATCCATATCTAGGTCTAGAGGGTCACAAGTTCCGTCCATGTCCATGTCTGCTGGAACGCTTGAAGCATCAAATGCGTCTGTTAGACAGTTGGTCTCGTCCGTATTTAGCCAGCCATCGCCATCGATGTCATCATCGCTGTTGTCACCAATGTCGTCTCCGTCCAGGTCACCAGATTCGTTCTCATCGAATGGGAACTGATCTAGTGTGTCGTCGATTCCATCGTTGTCATCATCTGGGTCTAGTTCGTCACAAATACCGTCTGCATCGTTGTCAGGCGGGAAGCTTGTGTTGTCCAATGGATCATACACAGCACCGGTAGTGGATGCTGCAGCACAATCCGCTTCTTCGGTATCTAGCCATGTGTCTCCATCTGTATCTAGTGTGAAGATGAAGTAAGATATCGTGTATCCTTGTGTTTCATAGTTGTGGTATGAGCTTGCGCGCACGTATAATGCTACAATTTCTCCACCATCGAAGGAAGCACTGTTGTTTGTGTTCACGTCATCTGGATCACAGTCGTAACATGCGTCAATGTAACTACCTGTTGAGTCGTATAGAGTCATAGCGTAGTATGTTGTTGTAGGCGCATACATGTTAATCTCAATTCCATAATCCTGTGGGATATTGAAATTGTAGAAGTCTCTGTAATCTAGAGCACTGTGTGCCCATCCAGTGATTGTATGATTGACTCCCACAGTGCTGTTCAACATTATTCCATCATCACAGTCACCTTGTTGTAGACAATCAAAGTAAATGTCAGGAGCATCCATACATGTTCCTGCATCATCATCTGCACAAGGTAGGTTCGAAATGTCGTCCCACTCAACGCTGATGTCATACTCGAAATCGACATCGCCTACCATATTCCAAGACCAAATATTAATCCAAACGAAGTTACCTTCGTTGTAGTGTGTGGTTTGTGATTCTAAGTCACTAGCGAAATTCGTAACGTATGATACAATCCCTTCGTTTCCTGTTGTGTATGGGTTTGAATACGAACTAGGTTCGAATATTGTGGCAGTTACTGCATCATCGCCATCACTAGACACAGTGATGTTTGCGTAATATCCAGCAGGAATAGCCAACCTGTATGCGTCTGTTCGATCCCAAACGTGGTTGATAGTTCCGCTCACAGTAGCATCGACAGGTACTCCTGTAGCATTCATCATTGACGCGTTTAGCCAAGTTTCACTTCCATCAGCCGTTGTACCGTCAGCGAAAGGAGTTCCACCAAGACTCCATTGGCTGGCGCCAGAGTCAAGGTGGTGGTCGGCAGCATCTCCGCCTGTTCCAGCATCATCTTGTCCTGCGTCAGGACCCATGTCTACAGTCCACATTTGAACATTCATTGTGTACATTCCAGAACCTACAACCGACTTCAGCCTAATAGTTTCAGTAGAACCACCGAATACCGGATTGTACACCATTGTAATTGGCCCCGCTGGATCTGCTCCACCGAGATTATTACCGAAAGAAGAATACAAGTCTATATCGTTCTTCACATCGCTGACAACATTTACTGTAATTCCGTAGTTCTCTGGTATGAATATTTCGTAGAAGTCCTCAATATCCCATGCATCGTGCAAATATCCTGTGTAGGAGTAATTTGTGGAGTACAACATACCTGGAGCGGTGCTTGTAGTGTCTGCTCCTGCAATGCTATCTGGAACCACCATGTTCTGGTGCATCAATACGTTGTAAAACTCGTAATTGATTGTGTAGTTAACTACAGTGTCCTCCGGTAGTCCATCGACTTCAACAGCAAACACGACATCGTTAGCCTGCTGAGTAGGAGCGTAGCTTCGGTAAGCGAATACTGTGCATGTGCAACCGTCACCGAATGAGTCTGTGACGGATACGGTGTATGTTCCTGGTGCTGTCCACTCCCATGCCGCAAGATCGTAATATGAATTAGATGCGAAATAAGACGAAACGCCATTCACTGGAATTGACGGATTACGTCCATATTGAGTGGAGGTGCCATCTGGTTCAGTGATTGTTACCATGACCTCGGATCCCCACGACCTTGTATCTAGTTCAATGTCAAGCATATCACCAGTGTTCAGTGTGACCTGACAAGAATCTGTACCCGAACCAAATGATTCCAATGAACACTCGAGGTCCCTAGACAGAGTTCCTGGCATAAATAGTCCACTGGTGTTAGTGGATACAGACTGAATTGAAGAATCATCCTTTGTAGCGGACATTACTGAACGTAGTGATGAACCATCGTTCACAGTCATTGTAAAGTCTAGACCTGGGTATAATTCATCATCGGAATCATCCCACTCTAGAGAGGCGAATACACCTTGTCCTGACGGGACGTGGACTTGGTAGAAGTCTTCGTCATCGTAATCTTGGCATATTGTTCCAGTAATCTGTCCACCGCTACCGAATATGGTAGACTCAGAACTGGTTAGCGGGCCTTCATCAGGAGCGTCTAAGCCTGAACCTCCATCGTTAGATGTAGCACAAGGAGCGTTAGCTGCTGGTGTGTATTCGACAGATACAGTGTATGAGAACCCAGAGGCTGTTGTGTATGGCGAAGGCGCTCTAAATTGAAGATCAAACGTATCGGCGGCTGAGCCTGCTACGATGAATGTCTTTGAATCGTAAATCGAACCAGAGAAACCGTATAGCGGTAGATCAAGGATGTAATATCCTGTACTGCCGAATCCGGCTTGATTATTGTATAGAGTTCCAGTATTGAGTGTAGAGTAACTACCATCACCATCTAGGTACAGGTACACGTATTGGTAGTAGTATGCGTCACAATCACTGTAACAATCGATTGTCAGAGTTACTGTAGCGTCATGATTTGCAGGTATGTCGATGGTATAGGAATCAAAAGGATTATCGCCACCCTCATCGTAACCTGTTACGAATCCGGTAAAGTTTGTGTGGAATTCGTTGAGCAAGTCTGGTTGTTCAAGACACTCAGTTGCTACAGCTGATGGGTGATCACAAGAATACAGAGTCGGATCAGGAGTCGTGGTACTAGTGGTTGATGAACCGTAGTCGCCCTCTCCACCATCGGATGGCATAACCTTGATTGTCAAGTCATAATCTGTAATCTGTGGATTAGAATACCAACCGCAATCGTAGCAGTAAACTTGGATGAAGATGTCTTGCCCACCGACATCTGTTCCAATAGTGCTTGCTGGATCTCCAGACATTGTTGGATTACCGCCCCACATACTTTCGTAGTTGTCATCTATTCCACAGGGTGAACCACTATATGGAGAAGTGGAGATACCCCCATAAAGCCCTAGATCGAAGGTGTCACATGAATAAATTCCAGTCCAGTATATACTGTCTTGTACTGAAGTTCCGGTTCCAGGAACGTCTTCCCAAGTAACGATTGCCTCAACGGAGTATCCCCAAGGAACACTGAGCATGTAGATGTCATTTCCGGTAGCGCCATAACTATATGTTGGAAGATATCCAGAGAATGTTGTGCTTGTTCCAGTCGCTGAAGGCGAGAAAGTGACACCAGGGGTTAGATCGATTATGTCGGTCATTGTTACACCGGCATCAACTCCGGTACATGCATCATCACCGAGACATCCAGAGGAGGGAACTGGTACGGTTGATGCTATCATCACTTTATCGTCCAACTTCTCCTGAACGTCAGTGTCCAGCAGGGCGATTTGTGTTGATACTATCATCAGTAGGGCTATCGATATTGTACGAACAAGTTTGGTGTTCATGGGCGTCACTGTAAGTGACCACACTATGTGACTGATATAATCATACCGCTCCGTGTATCAAAAACGCGTGTTCTTGAACTAAATCAGATTCAAACTTCAAATCATAGGATTTTAGCACATAAACCGAAAATATGCAATCTTATGGATTTTTTTTACAAATCACGAGTAACTGTAGAACCCTTCACCTGATTTACGGCCCAATTTACCCTCTGAAACCATCTTTTGCAACAAATTAGAGGGTGCGTATTTTGGATCCCCCTCAAACCCCTCATGAAGTACGTTCATGATGTGTAAAATTGTATCCAAACCAATCAAATCAGCAAGTGCAAGAGGCCCGATTGGATGATTCATTCCGAGTTTCATGATACCATCTATTGCATCAGGTTCCGCGACCCCTTCCTCTAGTGCTAAAATAGCCTCATTGATCATGGGACAAAGGATTCTATTTGAGACAAAACCAGGAGAATCATTGCAAGCTAAGGGCACCTTACCCATTTGTTCGCTGGCTTTCACCACTAATTCAGTCACCTCAGAGGATGTTTCTTTCCCGTTGATGATTTCTACTAACTTCATCACAGGAACTGGATTCATGAAATGCATACCAATCACCCTATCAGGACGACTTGTAGCATCGGCAATTGCATTGATGGAGATACTCGAGGTGTTACTCGCAAGTATTGCTTCGGGTTTGCAAATTCTATCTAATTCAGCAAATGTTGAAAATTTTAGTTCCGGGATTTCAGGAATCGCTTCAACAACTAAATCAGCATCTGCTGCTGATGTTTTCTCGGTTGAAGTAGAAATTAGAGAAATTGCTTGATCTGCTTGTTCTTGAGTCATTCTTTCTTTCTTGACCACTCTTGATAGTGAATTTTCTATCGCTGCAAGACCGTTGTCCAAGTAATCTTGCTTGATATCAATCATCACTACTTGATAGCCTGCACATGCAGCTACTTGTGCGATACCGTTTCCCATTTGACCTGCGCCTAGTACGGCTATTCTCTCTATTCCCATGTTAGTGCGCAGTGTTGGGTTACCAATGAAGGCTCGCTTTCATACAATTCTCACTCAAGTTCGAGAATATTATCATCTGGGATTCTATCTTGCCAATCTGAGACTTCTCTTTCGCCTCTTGCCCAAGCCCGTAATTCCTCCTCTTCTGGGAGAGGTTCAGGAGGCAAATCCGGCTTTGTTGGTCTGGTTTCGTCAACCATTTCATCTATCCAATCCATTACATTGTCTAGGTTTTCCTCAACCTCACGAATCTTTGCTTTCCTTCTACCAATCATGAAAACAGTCAATCCAATTAAGGCAACTAATGCCAAAAGCAACCCTAGTCCATAATACAATATTGGGCCACCAGCCTCTGCATCATCGATAGCCCAGTCAAGCCATTCTTGATAGAGAACTTCTATGCTAGAAGCATTTGTATTACCCCCGAGGTCTACAGTGGTCACCTCTACTTTGTGCCAAGATGCATTAGCAGGTACCCCCAGTTGCAGACTGAAGTTCCCCTCTTGTCCGCAAATGAACGAAGTTGTAGAAACCTCAGTCCAAACCGTCACACTGGCTCTAGGCTCGCAAAGTCCCTCAATTATACGCACTGAGTCTAGGTTGCTGGTTCGGTTTGTGATTTCATACAATTCAATTATAGGAGTAATTGTATCTCTCTCTACCCAGAGCCAGTATGTTTGAACATGATCTAAGGCATAGACTTCAACATAGAATTCATTCACACCCTCATCTAATTGCAACTCAACATCGACGAAATTCACCCCTGGTTCGAAACTATACGTCGGTTGTAGATTTGAAACGTCGCTCCCTGAAGGTACATGAGTCACATTAGCCCATTGATTAGGCCCTCTTTGGAATGCTAAATCTACCACCTCTGTTCCAACAACTGTGCCATCCCAATTAGCCCAAATTGCTGAAGCGTACAGAGAAGGTTCGAGCATGAATATTTGACATTCAAAAATTTGATTTTCGTTGTACTGACCCTTAGTTGAGTCCCAAGCCCGTACACAGAATTCGTGCTCTCCAGTGAAATTTAATTCGAAGAAATGACCACCATAACTCGCATTCCATTCAGAGATCCTTTCGCCATTATGCTGGAATTGGAGCTCGATGTTTTCAGAACTAGTCCACGAAAGTCCCAATCGGTGATCGGATAGAACACCATCAATTGAAGGACTGATATTCCAATCGACTTCAGGCAGTGTACGGTCTAGAACTAGCGGGTATGTGTAATAATTAGTGTTGTTCGCCCAATCGACCAATTCCACTTCAAAGTAATAACCACCGTCAGGAATATTTTCTAAATCGAGAATGAATGGACTGTAAATTTCAGTCACGAAGGAATCGCCCAAATTTTGCTGTACTGTGTTCAAAGATGTGCCAAATTTACAATTTTCAATGACATATTCATTTGCATTGGAAATTAGAGCCAAGCACATTGATTGAATATCGGGTGTGACCTCAAATGATAATTGAGAATCGGTTACGTTTAGCGAAGGGCCTGACCAAGACCAATTATCATAAATTTGTTGAGGATTTTCAGAGACGAATTGAGATGAGAAAATCTCCGGCGCAGTTGTGTCCAATACAACCTCAAAAGACCGGCTGAAACTATTTCCAGCTGGGTCTTCAACTCTGAAAGAAAATGTATTATTTCCGCCAACTAGGTATCCACTAGTGGAACTATTTGAGTTATGCCAATTCAGTTCTTCAGACTCTTGAAGTTTGATTTGAAGATTAGATTCACCCATCGAATTAGTTGAAATCATCTGCCCATTGTAGGATAACTGCGCATCCCATTCTGTCTGAATAGACACTTCGAGGATATCCTCGCTCGTAATAATCGGAATATCCGAAACTAGTAATATTGGAGCGGTTATGTCGAACTTTACTGAAAGCCAATCAGATGCTTGTCGGCCAGATAAATCTGCGATATTCGCTTCATAATCGTGCCACTGCTCTGTTGCTGGCAGGGTTGAATTAATCCAAATCTCTCTAAATGTCAAGTTTGTAGTTTGATTTTCTGAGCTCCAAACTGTTGTAATATCAATCCAAGAAAGATTTGACAACCTGGCTTCGACAGAAGTGGCGTTAGGCACAGTGGTGTTGTTATTCAGGCCAGACCATGTCAAATCAGACAAATTGAATCCGCTACCAATATCCTTTGCATGTAGCGAAATTGGTAAAACAACATTAGTTTGAGTTAGGTTTTCAGGCGTAGCAAATTCTAATTCCGGTTCTAAATCCACCAATTCGTAAATGAATGGCATCCTTATTGGAATTCCACCTTCTAAGGTGACTGCTATGTGACCTTCCCAGAATCCTTCTGAAGGAGGACTCTGGAACTCTAACTCCAATTCTAGGGCATCTGTAGGTATTGTACCAGCGAGGGCCTCAGAACCATTGGGCCATTGAGAAATGATCTGACTTTGATTGAGAGACGTTGCATTTGTCACGGTTAATGCGGTGCCTGCGATAATCTCAACATCAATCCAAAATTGTACACTTTCACTCACTGACCAACCATGTACTGCGATAGAGTAGTTGCCGTCTTCTGGGCCGTCTACTTCTATACTTTCAGAACTAGTACCACTCCAAGATCTAGAAACTTCTTCATTTGACTCGAAGATTCCATCTTCATCATCGTCTCTGAACAAATATAGGTCCAAGTCTGCTTCCTCGTATGCATCCATTGTTATGCTCAATTCAGTAGCGTTTTGAACTGAGAAATTGTACCACCACGAAGAACTCATCTTGTCTCCAGAGTCGTCTTGATACGCGGTTTCATTATCGAAATTGATTGGTTGAGTCCAACCATAAGATTCGATACTCTGCAGTGGAATCGGAACTGTAGATACTAGATGAACATCCTCGATACCGCTAGATTCCGACCAATCAGTAACAACCTTGTGGAACGCAGAACGTTCCGCTGCTACGTAGCCAATGGAGATGTTCAGGGGATTATCATTGGTGGTAACACCATGATGAGCTGTGTGCAAAGCCATCTGATGGATTCCTGGAGACACTGGAACAGCAAATACCTCTCTAGATTCTCCAGTATAAGTCCCCCAATCATGACGACCAGACCCTCGATGATTGTTTATCGAGCGTTCTTCTATGTAGAATGTCGAGTTTCCGTATGCCACTGGATCTTCCTCAAAATACCCATGAGGAGTTTGAGACATCCACAACACATCGATATCTGTGTATGGATTATCATCCCAATCTACGTCAATTATTGCAGTACCTCCTGTATCTAGAGCTTCTGGCCAATCAACCGTCATTATACGCCAATCGCCAGATTCGGCCCTCCAACTCCATCTTTGAGCGCCTGAAATCCAAGATTCGGAATACAAGGTCTGATTCGACACATTTCCGTCCAACGGACGAGCAATTATGTCGACGGGTGCTGTGTAGGGTACGTTGGTGATAACTGGCAGAGTCCATTGATGTAAGGGTGAAGACCACATACTGTGTCCAAAGCTACTGATTACCAAGCCATGTTGATACAGCCCGGGTTCTGCATCTAAAGGAACATTTACTGTGAAATTGTAAGTTGTAGTTGAGTTCGGGAATATTGTCCAAAAAGGAGGAGGGCCTCCCTCTCCTGTTGAGCGGGGGCTAATCCAATCGTCACTTACTGGACCGAATGCTGTCCAATCCCATTCTATACTGACATTTTCCAAACCTGAGGAAGATGAATCCTTTCTTGAAACCCCTAAAAATAGGCCGTCTTCCATATTTTCGAACGGCAACCCCACTCGGAATTCTGCTTGAGGGCCATGATGATACCATGTGCCATAGGCATCGAATTCAGAGGATTCGGTCCAATCTACCTCATCGACCATTGAATCATTATCTTCGTCACCAACCCAAATTCCATCCCCATCATCGTCACTCCAACGATATAGTGTAAGTTCAATTCGTTCATTTGATGAACGATCTAAATCACCATCAAAAGCTGCGTATTCAATAACTGCTCTTCCCCTTACAAGATTAGTTTGAGCCGGCAATTGATAGCTTGTATTATTGACGTGTATTGGAATAAGTAAGTCAGGCCTATTTCCTTGGTATCCATCCCAAGTATTGTTTTCTCCGCCGCTACTACCGTTACCAATGCTGAGCCATTGACCTACTTCGTGAGCCAGTGCTTCGTGTCTAACGGGAGAAATCACAAAATCAAGCGGAGTATCGCCGTGATTTGTTAATTCAAGCGGTACTACCTGAGATTCACCAGGATAAATAACGTTGATATTTGCATCTCGATGTTCACCTTGAAATGTGCCAGTCATCCATTGACTCGGAGTTACTGACCAAGTTCCATTTTCCCCATCCAAGGTCGCGGTTGCCCGACTTGCATTGAACCATCCGCCTCCTTGAACAAATGGATCGTAACCCCTATCGTCTGCGGTTGCTAAAACAAAGTCTCTGAATTCCTGAGATTTAGGGAAATCCCCCTTAGTCTCTATCCAAGCCTCCTCAACCACTGCCATTAGACCCGCAGCGATTGGTGTGGCTAGGCTTGTACCTCCCCAAGTTGTGGTTGCTGAATTGCCATTATTACGAGTATTGAGAGGGATATCCCCTGTTGCGGACCACCCTACTGCAACTATGTCCGGATCCATCCTACCCACGATATTAGGGCCGCGATTATTCCAAGGAGCACTTTGGCCCCACAGCATGTTTGAACGGCTTGAGAACGCACCAACCGAGAATATTCCTTGTGCAGCCCCTGGAACTTTCACAGTACCATAGCCATGTCCACCGTTTCCAATGGCAACCGCGTAATGTGTCTGATTATTGTAAATTCGAGTTAACCAATCGAGGTAAAGAGAATATGAATCTGCACCTGAATCATCCACTCCAGAATAACCAAAGGAAAAGGAACCAATGTGAGGTTGGTCATTCCAAGTACTAGGGTCCCCATCGTTTCCTTCTGCGATCCACCTCCAGCCATCCAAAGAATGTCCGCCTGAGTAGTGATTACCAATACTAGCAATCGTAGCATTCGGAGCCATTCCAAGAACTGCACCATCGTTTACCTGAGCTTGCGCTGCTACTGCTGATGCACATAGCGTACCATGATTTCCTGAGTCGAGCATGAATAAGGTGAGATTACCTGCGCCAGCAATGCGATTGGAATAACCATGCCTACCAGAGTAAATTTCTCCGTATGGCACACCATTTACTCCATCGGATATCCAATATAGCAAACCCGCAGATACATCTCTAATTCCATCACCGTCTTCATCCAAGCCTGCGGTTTCATTCCCCTTAACCATCCATTCGTCGTCACTGAAGTTTCCATTACGATTTATGTCTGGAATAACAGTATCATATGCCCCGTTACTGACAGAATCGATAACTATGATCGGCACATCTCCGCCCATCTGGCTTCTAAGAGTTGAATCGGGATGTTCTCCTAAGTGATAAATTCCTGAAGTCGAGTTAGGGAGCCCGGAAATAACGTATCCTGAGTTGTCTAATACACCATCGGAATCATTGTCATAATCGAGTGTTGATGTATCTGCATACCATGTGTTTCTTTGTGGATATGCTTCGCCGTTAACAAGCCAGTAGTACATCGAATTATGGTCAAACATCATTGGCCAACCATCATGTTCGTTGCCATCCTGTATTCTAGCCTGAGTGCCATCCAAGTCTGGATGAGCAAAGTCAATACCAGTATCCGCTACTGCAACAATTATTCCTTCTCCAGAATAACCTCTATCCCACGCTTCGGTTGCCCCATGTATTTCACCAGATCTTACAGAATTAGGTTGATTTTCCCCCATATCGAGTGGAGTGGTATCGTAAGGTTCCGGAGAGTTTTCTGCATCTAATATGCCAATTATTCCTGCAACACCCAATAATTTGTGAAAAATATCGGAATCTAGCCAAAAAGTTCGATGGTCAATCACACCATCGGTTGAGTCTGTCACAACTAGCTGTTGCCCGTTGAATGCAGCAGATTGAGTTTCAATCTGCCCATATCTGTGCTGCCAGGCATTCAGTTCTCTGAGAGAATGACTGATTACTGTCACACGAACTTCTTCTTGGCCGGAATAAACCCGTTCCCAAAGGCTAGGCTCCACCCATGGATTTGGATTAGTAAAAACGGCTTCAGAACTTTGTGACCTGTCACTTTGTTCTGAGTTTGTATCTACAAAAAAATCTGACTCATTATTCTGAATAACGGCCGCCCCATATGACATCGTAGATGTCAACATTAGCATCACCAAGGACACCGCAAGACGCTGACGCATGCTGTGTTTGTCGGCACGAACTCTATTGTAGTCTGCGGTTTCACGGCCCGTCAAGTCCAAAGCGGCTACACTAGACCGGTCGGCCATAGTCCCGTAGTGTAGCGGTCCATCATCTCAGGTTTTGGTCCTGGGGACCCTGGTTCAAATCCGGGCGGGACTACCAACAATAAATTCGCTCATTCTTCGATTTTTTCTGGCATTCTCGCTAAATCTCGAGTGATGTTCTTCTGATGAGATTCTAGAGTACCCCCTCCGATTTCAAGCAACTTTGCATCCCTCCAAAGTCTCTCAACCGTGTATTCCCCCACATAACCATAGCCACCCATAACCTGGATTGCTCTATCAGCGATATTCTTTGCAGCCGTAGTACCAAACAATTTGACACCATCAGTGTCTAATCGATTGCCAGACTTTGAGAGGTCTGTGTTTCTCGCAGTATCATAGATGTAAGCACGCATTGCACGATATTCAGCCCATGATTCCCCGATATGTCGCTGGATCTGTCCAAAATCTCTAATTTCTCGGCCAAATGCTTCCCTCTCACTGGCGTATTGATTCATTGCTGCTAATGACCTTCGGGCTATTCCTAATCCCATAGCTGCGAGCCCAATCCTTTCCAACTCTAAATTGCGCATCATGTGAATCATCGATTCACCAGGTGAACCTACAATGTTCTCTGCAGGAACAACACAATCATCGAAAACCAATTCCGCGGTATTCGATGCCCTCATGCCTGATTTATCGTAAATTTTCTGGCCTACGCTGAATCCGGGCATCCCCCTTTCAACAAGGAATGTAGTTACTTCCGCTCGACCTTTAGCATCCGTTCCAGTTCGGGCATACAACCAACAAATATCTGCAGGAGTTCCTTCCTCGTCAATCGAGCCATTAGTGATCCACATTTTTCTCCCGTTAATGACCCAGTCTCCGTCTTCGTTTTGTTGTGCAGTGGTCTGCATTCCTAGAACATCTGTACCGTATCCTGGCTCGCTCATAGCCATACAACCGACCCATTCACCACTGCAGACCTTGGGCAGAATTCTTGCCTTCTGCTCTTCTGTTCCATTGAAGGCAAGATTGTTGACCATCAATTGCGAATGTGCAAGATAAGCAAGGCAAAAAGCAGGATCCGAGTAACTCAATTCTTCGTTTATGATTGCTACTGAGGTAGCATCCATTCCAGAGCCACCATACTCTGCTGGTACGGAAATACCAAGCAACCCATACTCGCCTAGTTTACGGAATAAATCGAGATTGAATTTTTCCTCTCTATCAAATTCCAACGCTTGCGGTTCAACCTCTTCACGTACGAAGTCTCGAACCATCTCCCTAAGCATTCTGTGCTCTTCAGTAGGGTTAGCAAGGTCGATAGTCTCCCATTCAGCCATACCTCTGCGAGCAAGACCTGTTCTATGAGTGTTGGCAGAATCAATTACGACACCGTAGGTGTCGATTATGGAGTTACTCTGCGGCTATCTCGAGGGAATGGGATTGTTTCTCGGATGTGTTCAGCACCAGTTAACCATGCACAAACACGGTCTACCCCCAGTCCAAAGCCACCGTGAGGAACTCCTCCATATCGTCGGACATCAATATAGAATTCATACGCCTCTCTGTCGTTGCCTTCTTCATCGATTCTATCAAGAATCTCTTTCTCAGACCAAGTACGCTCTCCCCCACCGATAATTTCACCATATCCTTCTGGAGCCAACAAGTCATGGCAGAGAACATATTTCGGATCTTCAGGGTCAGGGCGATGATAGAAAGGCTTGGCAATTCTGGGGTAATGAGTTAGAAAGTGAGGGACTTCAAAATCTTCAGTCAACACCTTCTCCTTGGAGTAGTCTAAATCTTGCCCCCATTCAATCTCTACACCCATCCCTTGAAGCGTCTCAACAGCCTCGTCGTAACGCATTCTTGGGTATGGATTATCCGCATATCTAGAAATTAACTCCAAGTCTCGACCCATGTTTGACAAATCATCTGAATGCTTATCTAACAATGTACTGGCTATGTTGCGAACAACGCCTTCACCATGAACCATTACATCGTCATTTGAGGCCCAAGCGATTTCCATCTCAGCATGCCAGAATTCGGTCAAATGACGCCTTGTTCTTGACTTCTCAGCCCGGAAGGAGGGTGCCATTGTGTAAAGGCGCTCTAGTGCAGGCATTGCTGCCTCAGCGTATAGTTGCCAAGATTGGGTCAAGTAAGCCTTGCGCCCAAAGTATGGTACTTCGAATAAAGTGCTGCCACCCTCTACTGCTCCAGCAACAAAATTCGGCGCTTGATATTCTGTAAAATCTCGATCTCTGAAGTAAGAGTGAATCGCGCCGAATACTGTGGAGCGCATCTTCAGCATAGTGGTCATTCTGCTGGTTCGAAGGTAGAGGTGACGATTGTCGAGTAAAAATTCAGTTTCCCCCCCATCTGCCTGTTCCATGGCAGATTCTGTAATTGGAAATGGATTAGCGGGATTGACAGGTCCGACAACCTGCAATTCTGTAACCTGAATCTCGTGACCATGTTCTCGATCAGTTGCCTCAGCAGTCCCTCGTAGTGTCAGACTGGACTCGATTAATGCATCCTTTACGGCTTCAAAGGCATCGTCACCAACGACATCTCTTTTCACAACACATTGAACGGTTCCAGTGGAGTCCCGGAGGACTACAAATCGTATCTTGTTAGAACCTCTAGATCGATGAACCCATCCTTTCAATTCAATCTCCGAACCGTCATGTTTTCCGGCTCGAACATCTCCTATCCAAGTCTCTTTGGTCATACTATCCCCGCCCCTTGGGCGGGGCATTCACATATCAAACGAAGCCTTCAGGCAGATTAGATTTGGCGGGTCTGACGGGGTTCGAACCCGCGACCGCCCGGTTAAGAGCCGGGTGCTCTACCTGACTAAGCTACAGACCCAGCCAGCCGACTTGGCATCCCTCTTTAATCGGAACGGTCCGTAAGGATATCAGGCTAATCTGCCGTCTTGCTTGATGAGAGTCACGACTCCACCTTTGGCAGCCATGACAACCGCATCGCAGACAGCCACAAATAAGCCAACTTCGACAACCCCAGCGATATCCAATAAGGTTGATTCTAATTCTCTAGGATTAGTAATTGTAGGGCCAAACGAACAGTCAAGGATGTAACCTCCATTATCGCTGATGAATGGACCCTCACTGCCTCTTCTGACAACAGGACCTGGGCAAATTTCTGCAACCCGGTCTGCGGTTCGCTTCCATTCAAATGGTAATACTTCGATAGGCAGATCAAAGCCGCCAAGAATTTTAACTTCTTTCCTATCGTCTGCAACAACAACCATTGCTTTACTAGACTGAGCAACTATTTTTTCGCGCGTTAGTGCTCCGCCACCACCCTTAATTAGAGCAAAATCAGAATCGAACTCATCTGCGCCATCAATTATCAAATCTAAAACTCCAGCGTCTGCTAAGGACACTAGAGGGATGTTTAGGCTCTCTGCCAGTTCTCTAGTTGCTTCACTGGTTGGGACCCCGACTACAGACAAACCTTCTTCTTGCATTCTGCGACCTAATTCTAGCACCGTGTAACGAACCGTCGAGCCTGTGCCAAGACCTATTTTCATGCCGTCTTGAACAAAATCGCAAGCCGCGATTCCGGCTTTCTGTTTTAGTGCCTCAACGTCGCTCACGTGATGGGCCAAATGTAAGACAGCCATGATGGTTACCCTTCTAAGAAGACAGTAAATTAGGTAAGAATTTACAACAATTGCGTACCGTTGGGTTCATTCGTCGAGGCCATACCGGTGAGATGAGGGAGCAGGAGGGTCGCTGACAGTGCCAGACACTGAGGAAAGTCCCCTCTCCAAGATGCAAGCGGTCCGGTGCAAGCCGGAGGTCCGGGAGGGCCGGCTCTGCAACAGAAACGTCCCGCGCCAGGCGCACGATGATCCCGAAAGGGTGAGGTTTCCTGATCGCGGCTGGAACGAGCAACCCCGCTGGAGCAAGTCCAAGCAGGCCCGTAGTGCATCGACAGGGCCGGGTAGGATGCATAGTTGAATGCGACCAGCTGAAAAGTGAACAGAAAGGGGCTTACTCCCTGTACCCTCACCAACCATACTCAGTGAAAACTAGCCTATTCTAGGGTAGCTTCAAGCACACTGGAGGCTTCCAATGCGCCGCTATCCTCGTAATCCAACCAAGGACCTCGACCCAACAATCTAGAACGTAATTCATGCCATGCAACAATGAAACTTGGCAGCAGTATACTGGAAGTTATCAGAGCTAAGATTAGAAGAGACATCATCAAAATGAAGAAATTCTGCAAACCAGGGATTTCAACAAACAATCCTGCTGAGAGTCCTGCACAAGTTGTTGCCGTGGTTTCAAAGATTGTTTGACCGGTTCTCGATACGGACTTTACGATGCCTGCTGGAGTTTCACGTTCGTCTTTAATCCTGTCAATAATGTGAATTGAATCATCTACCCCTATACCAAATACAAGGGTCCCAACCATGGCAGTAAAGAAGTTCACATTGACTGAACCTTGGCGCATCAATAACGGCTGCCATAATACGACAACAGCGACCGCTGCCATTGTAAAAATCGCTAATCGAGGGGATCGGAATAAAATCATCATGGTGATTAGTAGAATAACCATTGTAGCAATCGTAGTTTCACTCTGAGCCTTCTGTATCCCTGCGTTGATGTCAATGCTTACCGGTAAACCTCCTGTCAGCTTTGAATTGATTACCCCTTCAATTCCAAATGCTGAACAAGAAAGTGCATCGGGGCAATTGCCATCTCCATCAAGATGATCGTCAATTGCATTCCTTAGAGGTGTAGCGTCTTGCAAGTTGATGTAAGGTTGAGTAACGTAGACTAGCGTCTTTGTCTCACATGGTGTCGAACCGCCACAAGTATCCTGATCAGCGTTCATCAACATGCTGCGAATTTCAGGGCTCAAAGTATCTAGAGCGATATTGACCATGTCTTCTCTACTACTGACTACATATGCCCAACATTCAGGCCTTAGTGGATTAGTAGATTCATCCCAGCATTCATCGTGGAGTAATTCCCAGAGACTCCTGTCGTAGACCTCTAGGCTGATTCCGGTTACTGGATCGGTTAAATTAACATCAACATGGATTGCTTTCAGTACATTTACTAGACTAATACTCGATGTTTGTGGGACGTTATTGATTTTATTTTCTTGCATATTATCCATAGCATCAAGAATGGGTAAATCCCTTATCGGAGCAGTTGAATTGACCGGCCCTCTTGCCTCGGCATCTACAATGAACATATTCGTTTGCCCACCTTGAAAAACGAAACTGTACTCCCTCAATGCATCGTAGCTGGGAATGTTTGGTGGAACCTCATCTGAACCACCACTGAGTGGCTTTCCCATCTCTTCCTCAAGAATTGCCACACCACCAGCAGTTGAAACCATTGCAACAAGTAGCACTACAAGTGTTGTCTTAACGGGCACTTCACCTATTTTTTGCCAAATGTCAGATTCAAATGCAAGAAGGATAGTACCGCCAAAGAAACAGCCGAAGAAAATAGCATTTCCAACAGTCGTGGTCCCTTGAATGTAAAGATAAGTACCTGCAGTTACTGCCACAATTGTTGATATTATGAGGGTTTGAACAGTGGGCATCTCAAACCCGATGTTGGACTTTCTATAGCGGAAAATATGAACCAATGCAGGAACCATAACCATAGAAAGAAGGAATGTGATGAATATTCCCAGAACTAATGTTACACCAACAGTCCTCATCGGATGTATGGGCACAAGATATTGCCAAGTCAAAACACTGAATCCGATTATGGTTGTAATCGCTGATAGAAAGATTGCATGACCCGTGGTTTGTGCTGCCCTGACCGTTGCCGTTAGGCTAATCACGGAGTCCCACGGATCTAATTCATCTGGAGTTAAGCCATCGCGTTGTCGTTTCCAAGACTCTTCTAGACGTTCCTCAAGTAACTCTCGACGATTCTCCTCAATTCTATTGGTTAAATGCAATGAATAATCCACCCCTAATCCAACAAGAATTGGGCCGGCAGAAATTATCATCGGAGTCAAGGGGATATCTGCAATAACGGTGGTTCCGAAAGTTATTGCTAAACTCATGGCTATTGGCAAACCACAGATAATTATGACCTTGGGGTTACGGTGTAATATCAACATTGTAATTGCTACTAAAACTGCTGCTCCTGGAAGCATTTTTGTAACTAATTCAGAGTATATAGCGTTCGAGACATCTTGGACAACAGGTGTTAATCCTGTGACCGTGGTAGCATTTCGTACAGGACGGTCTTGGGCAATGGATTCTGCTTGAGATTCCATAGCCGGAGTAACGCCTATTGCAGGAGATGTCGAAGGAGTATTGGGGTCTTTTTCTCTTGCCTCTTGTAGCCAAAGTGAATGTATTTCGGTACTAACTGAAGAGGACATTACATTTCCGGTGTACACACGATTGCAAATCTCACAATTTAGTTCTCCATCCTCGTTGTAACTTGTGCCCGCCCTTTCAATTAGTTGCTTGGTATACTCGATAAACGCTTGATGATCCTGAACTTGCCCCTCTCTCTTATCCTGTCTGGCAGGAATATCAGTTCCCTCCATGTCATACTTGAGGCCAAGAATAATCACTCCAGTATCCCATATCCCATCTCCATCATTGTTGTAGTTTCCATCTCCATTCTCATCAAGCAAAGGATGGTCTTGGGTATCCATGACAAATGAGGATAGCAAACTTTCAGTTTGAGAAACTAGATTATCAAGATTAACTTGGTTATTGGGAATGCTGTACCCGTAGAACGGATTTAGTTGAGCGAGTGCGCAATTTTCCCGCTCGCCTGTCGGTAACCCATATTTTTCTACGGCACAATTGAAGCGATAGCTAGAAGAATTAGCCTCCTTAATCACTTGTGCCGGAGATAGAATCCACACGACTCCATCGATATCTCCTCGATCATCCTTATGTTCATCTAAACCTGAACCATAACCACCACTTCCATAATTCAAGTCGTCACCTTCTAGCCAAGATAACTGTTGTAAAATATCGACACTGGTTATGTTCTCCGTCCCTCTACAACGGTATTCCCCATCAACTTCAGGAATACCAGAGTCGCACCTATCGTAGATGGCATTATTTGTCTGCACATATAGGATCATAATGTCGGTAGACCATTGAGTCCGTACCTGCTTTAGCAAATCGGTAGAATCTGCATCATCGGGAAGATATATTTCCACGTCTTTGTCTATCTGTTGCCCGAAATCTAGTGATTTTTGACCTACCAAAACTGTTGCAATTACAAGCAAGGCAACAATTAGACCAGGGCTACGAAGAATTGCTGAATACCAAAATTCAGTGAGCCTCTGCGCAATTGCGTGGCCTCGCTTAGAGCCAGCATTTAGCAAGTAATCTACATAGTCTACGGCATCACCAATTGGTGAAGAATCAACTTTCTCTATGACCTTCTCTCCAGCTTCCCTTACGGGTTGAAGGCGCTCGAAGAAGCGCTCCCAAAATACCGCTTCATCATCGCGCTCGTCATCGGGCACGAGAATGGTGCCCCCGCCGAGCCCACATGAAACAATCGCATGAGCGCTCGGCGGGAGGCTGATTTTCAATCAGTTATCTGAGAACTGACTAACGGTGGTTACGGTTTGCTGCCCTTCTAGCACTCGGCGTAAAGCTGCAATGCTGATCACAAGTGGTACATACTCAGTTCCATCTGCAGTTGTGTAGGTGTGGCAATTGCCAATTGCTTCCTGATGCAGACTAATCTTTAGCGCACCTCCGGCTTGACTTTGCCTAGCCCACCCAACAAGGGTGGTGTTCTGTTCATTCTCGGGCTGTTCTTTTTTGCTTGATGTCTTTGGCATATTTTCTTACCTCCAAGTGGAAGGTCGAAATGCGGACCTGGATATGAATAGAATAAATGAGGGTGAAATGAAAGTGAAACTGGAACTTCGTATACACTGCCGAAGGCTGTGGGCGCTGAACTAATGGCCGAACGGCTGAAAGTGAATGAGTGTCTCCAAGAGGCGACAATCATGGCTCGCAGGCGCAGGAAAATCGAACCAATGGGTAAAGACGAAGACGTCCGAATGATGGCTGGACTAATCACAGCAGGCGTTGTTAGCATAATACTGCTAGCCTCAGTACTTATCGCACCACCTGCTAACGTCGGACCTGAGGAAGGTTCTCTTGCTCCTGATTTCGTCGCTTCAGCGTACAATGGAGGGAATTGGGAAGAGGTTAGACTGAGCCAGTTATACGACGGGCGCTACGTGGTGATTACCTTTTTAGATACAGATTGTCCTCATTGCTGGACTGAGGCGGAATATCTTTCACAAATTTATGATGAAACGTCTGGAGAGGTTATGTTCGTCACCATCGCCGTTGAACTGCAAATTTCAGGACACGAGAGTACCAGAGAGGAAATAGAGGCATTCAGAGATAAATCACAATTTGGAGATAACGAAAATAATGGCGATGGTTGTTATTCAGGACGAAAGAACTGTGCTGAAAGACCTGGCACCCCCCACTCATGGATGTATGTTGACGACCTTAGTTCATCCATCGCTAGTGATTGGGAACTTCCGGGCACTCCCTTCAATTTAATTTTAGATGGTGACGGAACAGTTGTTTGGAATCAGGCCGAGCGGCAAGGCGAAGACATGAGAGCGGCGTTATTGAATCTTCTACAGGAGAGTGAATGAATGGCTAATGCTCTAGCAGACCCAATACTATTGTTTTTCGTCGCTGGATTATTTGCTTCCGGATTTCTCCTGGCAAATGGGAGAGGAAAAAAGGGCCTTGAAGGAACAAACAGAATGCTTGACGGAAGCTTAGCCTTTGCCACAACAGGACTACTTGGGTCGGCTTGGACTTGGATCATCTACAATGACATGGTTAGAAATCCGCTAGGCGGAGAATTTTGTGCGACTGAAGGATTTGTTCAATGTGGTTCTGTAATCGGCGACCCTCGTTACAACAATTTCTTCGGTGTATCATGGGGAATGCTGGGGATTACTGCATTCACAACATTATTTTTCTTTATTTTGTGTGTACGCATGGACCCTTTAGCCAAATGGTCTGAACAATATACCAACTATGCTTGGTGGTTAGGCCTCGCTGGGGTTCCATTTTTGTTCATTTTGATAGGGATAGAAATCTTCGTAGTTCAACACATTTGTCCATTCTGTACCATAGCGCACCTAGCCTTGATTGGATACCTGATATCTGTATGGATGCTTAGGGAAAGAAGAGAAATTAGTGCCTGGTATTGATAAATTATGTCAGTGTTTCGTTAAATTATCACGCAGTAATAATTTGACAATTCTACGAATGGCTCAAAATAGAGACTTGGCTGGCGCAACTATGGAATTAGTGACAGGAGGTGCCGGATTCATCGGATCTCACCTAGTCGATATATTGGTCGCACAAGGGAAAAAAGTTCGAGTTTATGACAACTTTACAAGTGGTAGAGAAGAATTCCTTGCCCATCATCATGGCTCAGGAATGGTAGAAATCATCAAAGGAGATTTACTTGATTTTGATATGCTAAAGTCAGCAATGGAAGGTGTGGAAACAGTACACCATTTAGCTGCAAACCCCGATATTCGTTTAGGCACTGAAGTCACGGATACCGACCTACGTCAAGGCACTGTCGCGACCTACAATGTACTAGAAGCAATGAGAAATACTGGAGTAAAGAGAATTTCATTTTCCTCATCCAGTGCGATTTATGGAGAAGCAAATGTGATGCCTACACCTGAGACTTACGGACCGGTAAAACCAATCTCCCTTTATGGAGCAAGCAAATTAGCAAGCGAGGCATTAATCACGGCTTGGTGTGGTACTTTTGGGGCGAAATCTTGGATTCATCGTTTTGCAAATATCGTAGGCCCTAGAGGAACTCATGGGGTAATTTACGACTTTATTCATAAATTAAAGAAGGACCCTAGCAGATTGGAAGTATTAGGTAATGGACTTCAGGAAAAGTCGTACATGTCCGCCGAAGATTGTGTAAGGGCAATGGCTCATATTGTGGACGGAACAGATGAGGTAATCAATCTGTACAATCTAGGCACTGGCGATACTTGCTCAGTCAGAAGAATTGCAGAAATTGTCGTAGAAGAGTCCGGTTTGAAGGGCGTTTCAATAGAGTATACTGGGGGAGACCGAGGTTGGGCTGGAGATGTTCCAAAGACAAGTCTAGATGTGGAATATTTATTCTCAACAGGGTTTGAACCTACAATGCAATCCGAGGCGGCAATCAGACATACTGCCAGGGCTCTGATTGACGAAATTGGCCTTTGATATAATTCCAAATTGCTAAATCTGCGCCTCGGATTCATAACTGATGGGCTTGACGAGTGAACATGAGTAAGCGCTGGTACCAAGAGAATCGGCGCGACCCATGGCGTCGAGAGGCAAAATCCAAGGGTTACAGGGCCCGATCAGCCTACAAACTCAAACAAATTCAAGAGAAGTTTCAACTGATTAGAGAATCAGATGTTATTCTAGACGTAGGATGTCACCCCGGTGGATGGACGCAAGTTTCTGTTGAAGAGGCCGGGCTGGAAGGAGTGGTGATTGGTGTAGACTTGAAATCTACATCACCAGTTGAAGGTGCAAGTATAATCCAAGGGGATATTTCGCAACAAGAGACTATCGATAGAATTGAAGAATTGCTCGATGGTAGAGAACTGAATGTTGTCTTGTCGGACATATCACCGAAATTGACAGGAAGATACGATACAGATCAAGCCATTTCGCTAGAACTTTCGACCATGACTCTGGATGTAGCGATGGGGATGTTAGCCCCTGGCGGCGCATTTGTTACCAAAATATTCCAGGGGGTTGGAATTGAAGGGCTGATTTTAGCTGCTAAAGATCGGTTCACTAATGTCCAACGTTTCGCCCCCATGGCTAGTCGCAATGCCTCATCCGAGACCTATCTGGTCTGTCGTAATCGTTTGCCTAAACCACGCAAGGGAGCACGTGGGAAGAGCGCTTATTCTCAGGTTCAAGAACATCTGACTGATGTTGGAGTGAATGTAGCAGAAGTTGACGAGAAACAAGAAATAGTAAGCGGTTTCCGTCGATTAACCAAGAAAGAAGAGGAATGAAATCGTTCACTTTCAATTATCCTTTAGGAGACTTTCAGTTTCACTATACTCCCCTAATTGGAATTGATATTCTAACCCACTCAGTTTAAGCGATTCAAATGGACAGACTGAGCGATATAGAAAAGGAAATTTTGACTGATTCTAAAGAAAATAGTAAAGATACAATTCGTTACAGGCGGAAAACCAAAATAAATCGATTGAAAACGGACGCTCCTGTATCAAACCTAGAGGTTCTGGTCCTTCGTAGATACCCTCCAAGAGTGGTTTCTAACCGAAAATGGACTGGAAGAGCAGCAGCTGCTTGTGGACGAGATGAATCAGGAGTTGTTGGATTGGTACTTTGGGATGACCAAATCGAACAAGTTGCAACTGGGGATATTGTTCAAATTACAAATGGTTGGTGCAAACAAAGGCTTGGAGAAAGAGTAGTTTCTACTGGCAGGAATGGTACTCTTCGAGTTATTGGATAATCACTCTGAGTCTCTATCATATGGTACAATATTTTGCCATTCAGATGCATCCGAACGAGCAACTATTGCCTCTACCCAATCTGTATCTGAGCAATTGAAAACTTCGTGAGGAAGCCCGGGTTCAATATAGAACATGTCCCCTGCGCTATGAACTACTGATTTTTTACATCCCGGCCCGAATTCATGCCTAACCGATCCTTTGAGAAGGAATATCATGACATCAAAGTCGACATGGATGTGGGCTTTCGCTATACCACCAGGTGGAATGAATGCCTTATTCATAGACAAGGCAGTAGAAGGTGTATTTTTCCCTGAAAGCCCTGGACCGTATTCGATATTATTCCAACCTCGGACTTTGTCAACATCACGCAGACCATGAATTCCTCCTGCATCTTCAATATATTTCGAGAGGTCAACTTCTTCTCCAGTAAGTGTAAGTTCCGATTTGTCCATAACTATCCCTGAGGTTCGGGTAAGGCTTGATGATTTCAACCCATTCCAAGTAGGAAATACATAGACTGAGTAGAAGTGCTGATGTTCTAGTCGTCGGTCAACGCTAAAAGGGGAGGGTGGCTCGCCCGCCTCGCTGAGGGACAACGTAATGGCAGCAAGAACAGACATTTGCACCTCCTCTGGTCTTCCATTGGTGGAGAACAAAAGCACTGCATTCCCATGCCCAGAGTGTGGAGAATCAATCGGACGTAGTGAGAGATGTCGAGTTCAGGCAGTTGCATATGTTTGCCCCAATTGCGGTTTTGAGGGTCCCTGACCACACTAACGGGTGAATCTACATGGGTCATGTTGTTGTAAAGTATAAGGTCACTATTGACCAGCCAGACGAAGGAAGCCCCGATTATGAGGGGATTGCGAATACCATATCATCTATGGAAGAAGTCCAAGCCTGCGAAATCAAACCCTTAGCATTCGGAATGATGTTTATCGAGGTTCAAGCTGTTCTCGGAGAAGGAGAAGGTATTGTTGACGGATTCGAATCAAGAGTAAAAGAAATCGACGAAAATGTCGGACAAATTGAGGCTCTTGAAATGGGTCGCCTCTGATACTGATTCACTTATCGAGTCTAATAGTGGTCTAATGGAGACCGCATAAATTCACGCATCAATACCGTCGCGTAGGTCCCTGGTGGAAGAGTAAATCTGATCCGCAAGTTAGCACCCTCTGGATGCCATCTGTCAGCATCATCCGGACCTGCGTCCCAACGTTCGGAAACGGAATCCTCAGAAAGTAACGTTGCTTCTTCTACATTGAAATCTCGGAATACCACACTCAAAGGACGCCTAGTTCCATTTGTTGAAAGGTTTGGAATTTTTTTTACACGCCAATCAATATTTTCTAATTCGGTAGTCTGAAGAGCCTTCGACTCAATTTCTCCTGGTACTCCCTCGGCTAATCTAGCATCTTGCCCTGGCAATGGGCCCGTGACCGCTAGTCTTCCAAGCCTACAATTTCTCTTACACCTTTCCAAATTCGTTTCAGTCACCAGTGCCATCTTGGAGACATCGACTCTACCGCTAGCCTGTATTGGTGCTACTAAATCTCCTAATTCAGGTTCGAGAAGATCCAATCCTGCATCAAGACGACCTGCTAAAGAGTGGTTGAAAGCGAGTGATTGTAGTGAATGTATGGTCAATAATTGCAATGAAGAAGGTAATGCCCTGAATGCCTTAAGATAATTATCGGGGGCATCTACTAATTTTTCCAAAATACTCTTCTCATATCCTAAGTGACTAGGGGCATCCTCAAGACATGCAGCTGGATCTTTGCTATCCAACCACATCTTTCGAAATGTACTTACATCATCAGTCATCTTTGTCCCTGGCATACCCAGATACAAATCTACTGCTTTCTCATAGTCGCCCTCGACCACTGCTCGACCTACCTTGGGAGTAACTGGCCTGGTTGCTCCAAATCTTTGGGGGCCTATCCAATTTGGAAAGGCATCATCGCCTAACCTTTGAGCCATACCTTCTCTAATCTCCAAGACTCTTCTCATCGCTTCTTTGGCATCGAGCGGAGAGCCATCTGCATCACAACATCCACGCACAGTAATCGTGAAACGGTTACCGTCGTGATCACTCATGCCCACCTTCTGGTGAGTGCGGCCCAAAATTTCCAATTCAGTATCTGGGATTTCGACTGATTCCACCTTATGCCTCGGTGCATCGATAACCAATAATTGGGTTGTTACAGCCCTTTTATCTTTGAGTCCTGAGGAAAAAATTCTCTTTCGACTTATTCCACACGCTCCGGCCAATCTTCGCAAGTAACGATTGGTTTCCCAGTTGTGGAGTGTCGCCCTTACAACTGTAAATCGACCCTTTTTGTCTAAGGCAGGAGTGCGAGATACTTCCTCTACTCTAAAGTCCTCAATTCGTACCTTTAGTAGCCCACCAATACCAGGACCTTCATGTGCCCAACGGTCTAGACCTAGATACCTCTCAATATCCTCAGCGTTGCCTAAATCAAATGTGGCTTTAGCCAAAATTTCACCGCCCTCAGAAGCTGAGGTCGGCGAACTCCTTCGCTATGTCGGAACATAGATCCTTCACAATCTTGTCCGCCTTGGCTCCTTTCTTGACTCTAACATAGAGTTCTGGTTCGTCAAGGTCAGGGTGCCCGGTGAAGAAATTCGCATACTCGACCTTGTCATTAGCGTTCAGGCGGGACCTGAACAATTGCAGTGTGGAATGGTCCTCGCCAATCAGACGCAATCGGATTTCGGACCCTTCATTTTTGAGTACCTTCACTGGCATGACGAGCGCGCCACCGGACCTTCCCTTTTGAGGCCTTTCATCAGATTGCTGGACCCTAAGGGTCCAATTTACTGCTTGAATTATTTAGCCGTTGGTGATGGGGACGCCAATGGTTGCAGGGCCCGGACTAGAGATTCGGGTTGCCCAGACCTTTGAAAAATCGGCTCCTGCGATAGTTGTAATCAGCATACTGCTAACCATTGTCACAGGGATGGCCTTAAGCCCAATGCCCGAATTTCAAACAGACCTTTCCGCGTTCGCTCCAGATTCGGATGCAGATGCGGCAATAGAAAGAATGGAAGAGGTCATGCCACCATCTCCGCACAGAATTTATGTTCATATTGAGCCAACGCAAGAAGGAGCTAACGTATTGGAGATAGGGGCTCTTCAGCAGTTGCATCTAGACCTTGAAGCCGTAAACTTGCTTTCAAACTCAAATGGCGTGTTTATCACCTCCCACTTAAACGCGGCTCAAATTCTACAAGTGGCTCTTGATGAAAGGGATGCAAGTACTCGCAATCTATCCGACTTCAATAACTGGGAGGAATTACTTGAGGCGGTTGTTGCAGATGAAGAATGTACAGATGCAATCGGCGATGATAGAGCGATTGCCACCGCCTCATTCGCTCGTTCGGTAATGCTTCATTCCGATTTCGATTACGAACCTATTTGCGATTGGCTATCTAATGGTCGTGAGGGAAACCCCACACCATCAGCATCCAGTACAATGTGGGTCATCGAGATAGATGGTGACTTAGATTCAGATGATAGGTTGGCAAAAGCAGTTCAATTACGCGATTTACTTGAAGACAGGTCTCAAGCACAAGGCTCGGCATTGAATTATGGAGTGGTTTCAGATGACTTAGTTACCTATGACATCAACGAATCGACCTTAGATAATCTACTCTGGTTACTCATACTTTCCATATTAGTCGTCGTCTTAGTTTTAGCACTAGCCTTCCGATCAATAATGATGGTTGCAGCACCATTGCTTGGATTAACTGCTGCCTTGGTATGGACATATGGCATTAGGGCACTAGCGGGTTCCGAATTTTCAATTCTAGAAGTCGCGGTTGCCCCTGTTGTATTGGGATTAGGAATCGATTATTCGATTCACTTGCAAAGAGCATATGAGAAGGCAAGAGAGACCTCGATGAATCCTGCTCAGGCATGGGTACGCTCATTTTCTACGCTCAGACTAGCACTAACACTATCTGTGATAACCACTGCATTTGCTTTCCTGGCTAATTTCCTATCTCCCTTGCCACCTTTGAAATCCTTCGGTTTAACTTTGGCCTTGGGTGTTGTATCGGCATTTGTCGCAAGTACAGTTACGGTGGGCGCATTGCATGTATTGGTGGCAAAGACCACTGGAGGTAGCGCCCGTCGATCAATGGAGTTACCAGGATTTACCAGCATGGCAACTGAATTTCAAAGAAGGCATACTGCACTAATTCTTCTAACAGTAGCAGGACTAACCCTCTCCTCTGTCGTTATTTCCGTTGGTCAGTTAGATACAAAATTCGAGTTGACTGATTTTTTGGGGGATGAAATGGAGGTAATAGAGGTTAGAAACTCCATGTATGACTCATATGAAGTAGAGGCGCTGAAATCTGTAGACATACTCATCGAGCCCTCTCCTGGAATGGAGGCGCTTACTGGGGAGAGAGATTTACTGAAGGAATTGAATCGACTCGATGAGGATTTGGCATGGACTACGAACGTTGTAACGCCTGAAGGAACTTCCAGGCCTTCTTATGATGGACTTTACCCGATATTAAGAGATGCAATCGAGTCTGATGAAAACTTTGGCGAGATGTACAATTTGGGTGTCTTCGACGGTGCAGTTGATGTAACTGGAGAATTTTCTGAAGGAGACTTGGCTTCAGCAGTGGGTTATCTCCTAGCAAACGAAACTATTGGTGAACCAATTCGCGGCCAAACTTGGGGGGAGAGAACAGCAAATTATGTTGCTCTAACCAACGATGGTAACGCCCTTCGATATCTTAGGATGCGGATTGATGTTACCGCAGGCAATAGCGAAGAATCCTCGGGCTTAGCTAATCAATTCAAGGAATTTGAAATTAGTTTAGAAGAGGCTACAGGAGCTAGAGTTCATCTGAGCGGAGACCTGATTCTCGTTCACAATGTCTTATCCGGCCTAGTTATTTCTCAAGTTGAGTCTACTGCTTTCAGCCTAGCAGTATCACTATTTGTTCTCGTAGCTCTTACACGAAGATTTGGACCTTCGATGGTGGTGATTCTGCCTGTCGGTTTAGCCGGGACTTGGGTTGTTGGGGCAATGGCTATTTTGGGCATCAATTGGAACGTGTTGACTGTAATGATTACCGCATTAACAATTGGTTTGGGAATTGATTATTCTATTCACGTATGGAGGAAGTTTGAGGCAAATAGAGAATCGGGCATGGGCACTTGGGCTTCTATGAGAGACATGTATGCAACTACCGGTTCGTCCTTGATTATGTCAGCAGGCACCACTATTTGTGGATTCATGGTACTAGTTCTATCGCCGGTTCCAGTGATCAAAGACTTCGGGCTTGTCAGTTCGATTTCAGTAGCCTTTTCCTTAATTCTTGCATTAATGGTTCTCCCTGGACTTCTCGCCGCAGAAGTTCGAAGGTCAAATCTAGATTGATGAATGTTCATTCTGCAGCTTTGTCTATTGCCGAAGATACACTTTCCATGTCCAAGCCCTGTTCCCTTGCAACAAGTGCTAGAGCCATCCAAAGAGTAACTGGACCTAATGCTCTTCGCTTTCGTTGGGCACGTCTAACGACCTCATTATTTGCCAATCCGGATTGGGATGCGATTAATTCAATCAAAGTTGGAATACTACCTTCTGCACGGTCAATTGGTATGGAATTATTGGATGAATCATTCTTAGTTGCTTGATTTTTTCTAATAACTTTTGGCCGAGAAAAACTTTCTTGGTTTTTTGATTGATTGTCTATATCTTTGATTGCATTAACCCTTGGTTGAGATAAATCCGAGGCTGAATCACCACTAGTGTTTTTTTCATTTAGGTTGTAAATGGGAGGAGATAGCATCCTACGAGTCATTGGCCTCCAACCTAGACTTGGAATTTCTAATTTGACTCCATCGCTCAGATACAAAGTTACATCCTGCCGAGAAATCCATCCAGTGTCAGAAAGAGCGTCTATCACACTTTGAGATTCTTCTGGAGAAAACCATTGCATTTCAAGAGACCAAAGGCGAACTACATCGGATTGATCGATTTTTTGAGGTTCTAAGCCATCAAAAATGGTAAAGAGTATGCGAGATATATCTGCCTCCTCACTCATGTTATCCAACTAAACTCCATCAGATGTCTGGCTTTAGGATTACGCGATTAGGGTCTAGCAATTGGGAGAACTAGGAATCATTCGGTTGAAGAAGCACCGCGTTCTCGCGCCCCTCCGAAATGGCGCGTGACTACATCGCTCGTGATCCGAAAACGGGTCGTCCGATCAATCGAAGACGTGCTGCAAAGCAAGTCGATATTCGTTCAATGTTGCCTCCTTCCGGAGTATGGGAACGAATTCCGAGAAGAGACATAGTACCTCTGGCATCTGGTCAAGTAAAGATGGTGGAGATCCCTCGTTCCGAAGGAGGGGGATTGGCAAGGCGTATTGATGGCATTTTAGCTCTAAATCGTGTTCTTCCGGCTATGATTCCTGATGCACATTCTGCTTTATGTGAAGCATTGGATGATGATGAAGGGGTTATCCGTGTGGCAGGACTGAAAGCCATGCCTTCATTCGCAATTAAGAAGCACGATGACCTATTCATTTTTCTTTCAGATAGATTATTAGAGGAAAATGAGCATGTTAGAAAGGCAGCTAGAGAATGTCTGAGGAAAGTAGCACCAGTATTCCCCTCAGGTTGCGAGAGTATCCTTAGACGAGAATTAAGGCATGAAAACAAACAACATAGAAACGACGCTTTTGCTACCTTACAAGATACTTCTCAAAACTGGGTAGAGACTGGTTGTTTACACTTAGATGAGTTAATTCGAGAAGAAGATGTTGATTTACGACGAAGAGGGGCTAAAATTCTTCGAACAATTACCGCGAAAGGAGGAGCTACAGGATGGGATCTGATTTCTTGGTCTTTGCAGGATGAAGACCCACAGGTTCGACGCTCTGCCTCCGCGTGCCTTCCTACACTTGCAAATGTTGAATCTAGGGTAGCAGCGATTTTGGTTGAGTCATCGATGTTTGATGATGATTCCGGGGTTAGGAAAAACGTAATTCGAACTCTCAAAACGTTGGATATGCAAAATCCGAGAGTAGCACAATTGATTCAAGATGGAGCCAGAGATAGGGATCCCGAATTACGTAAGGCCTGCATTGATCAATTGTCGATTATATTAACCGGAGAGAGATTGAGAGAAGTAGCAGCTGAGTTGCTAAGGCAAGAGACTCGCCCTGAACTAAGGACGAGACTCGAAAGACTCTCCCGAGATGTTGATTGGGACGGCACTGAAGAAGAAAAGAATCGAGCCCTAGCACCACTAGACAAGGTTCCTGAAGAGTTCTCTGAATTGCAGTTACCTGATGTTGATGGACTCAAGCCGGTTTCTCAGGATTTAGCCAATATAGAACGTGTTTCAACAACAGACGGAACACTCCCACCACGAAGTGGTGAGGTAGAGACCATCCGTGAAGGTCATAAAGAAGAGTCAGGTCGCCGTGCCGCGAGGAAACAAGATGAGCGAGACTTTTGACGAGAAACTCGAACAATTCGAGCGACTCTGGGACGGCGTGACGCCGAAGGGGATTAACCGTACCAAGTCCCTAAAATTCCGCCAGTACATGCGCCAACACGTGCTACAAAAGTACCACAAGAGGAGTAAGGAACAATTTTCGAGCGCTGATAAGGGTCATTACAACCACAGCTTCTCGAGTAAGGATCAGTTTCTCACCAAGGAGAACTGCCGAAAGTACTGGATGGGAGAACTTCAGAAGGAGATTAGCGAATCCGAATCCTTCTGAGGCGATTAAATGAGCCCAGCCGCAAAGGCATTTTCTGATTGGAATCTTAACTCAAGCATAGCAGATGCCATATCGAGTAAAGGCTGGAGCAATCCAACTGAAATTCAAGCTGAATCGATACCGGTTGCGCGCCAAGGGCGCGATGTAGTCGGTCAAGCGCGTACCGGAAGTGGAAAGACTGCGGCTTTTGGAATACCAATTATTGAGGCCACCGATGCTTCAGGCCAACCTCAAGCAATTATTCTCTGTCCAACTAGAGAACTAGCAGTCCAAGTAGCAGAGGAACTTACGTGGTTACAAGGAGACAGTGGATTATCCATTCAGACCGTCTACGGCGGCACCGATATCGAAAAGCAGGCTAAGGAATTACAATCTGGCTCTGATATAATTGTTGGAACTCCAGGTCGTGTCATTGACATGTCCAAGAGAGGACATCTGAATCTATCAGAAATCTCTCATTTTTGTTTGGACGAAGCAGATAGAATGCTAGACATGGGATTCTTTCCTGATGTTCTTTGGATATTTGAACAAATGCCCTCGAGGCAGCAGACCTTATTGTTCAGCGCTACGTTTCCACAAGAAGTGCTAGATGCAGCAGAGGAATTCATGAACGAGCCTGTTTACGTAATGAGCGATGACCTTGAAGTTGAGGTCCCTGAAATAGACCAATTCGCAGTTAGAATTGGCCGCTCAAACAAATTATGGGTTCTCGGGAGACTTATCGCTAACATGAGTGATGACGATCAGATGTTAATTTTCACCAATACAAAGCGCATGGTCGAATTACTAGAAGAACGTCTAGGGAAATTCGGAATGAGTGCAACTGGAATGCATGGAGATAAGGCTCAGAATAAAAGGGAAAAAATTCTTCATTCCCTCAAAGATGGAAAAACAAAAATCGTCGTCGCTACGGATGTAGCTGCGCGTGGAATTGACGTTGACGGAATTACCTATGTTGTCAATTACGACCTTCCTGATGATACCGAATCCTACGTACACCGTATCGGACGAACAGGCCGAATGGGACGTTCAGGGCAGGCATGGTCGCTTGTATCGAAAGAAGATATGGCCGCTCTTGATAAGATTGCAAATACCTGGAATCTCGAAATTCCGTATGTTGAAGCCCCTGCATTACCACAGGGAATGACTCGAGACCCAGTCCGAAAGCGAGAAGATTGGTCCGAAGTAACAGACCCGTTCGGCATGGTAAGCGTCACGCTTGAAGTAGGTAGAGGCAAAGCAACCAAGCGAGCGTTAGCAGATTGGATTGTCAGCGAAGCCCGCATTCCTGAAATCGCGTTAGGTGAAATCCAAATGGACGAGTCATCTTCTACAGTACAGATACATGTTGAGAAAGCGTCCTATGTTATTGATGTCATCAAAAAAAGAAACTTTGATGGCGCTTCGTTAAATCCATCATTATTGGAATTTTGAGGGGTTCTGATGAATGAAACAGAGACGCCAAATCGGCGTCTCGACGTATTGGGATTCTTTTGCCCTATACCTGTCCATGAGACACGAAAAGCACTAGGTGAAATGCAAGAAGGAGATATTCTAGAAGTGCGTGCTGATGACCCTGAAACACTCCAAGACATGCCCGCCTTGTGCAATAGAATCGGAGTTCAACTACTAGACATCACTGAGGATGCCGGAGAATATAGATTTTTGATAAAGAAATGAATTATTCATTCGGATGGGTTCATGAGAGTATTACAGGTCGTGAATCCAATGACGTCTGTCCACGGCCCCTCGGACCTCACAGAACTACGTGATGTCCCAGCAGACGCTAGATTGCCCACCCAACATGGAGATTTTCGAATTAGGGTATTCCACGAAGATACCACTGGGCTCGATCATGTAGCCCTAACCCTCGGAGATATGCAGGGCCCAGACCCGGTCCTAGTTCGAGTACACTCAGAGTGCTTGACTGGAGATGCATTTGGAAGTCTGCGTTGTGACTGTGGCCCTCAACTTGATACCGCCTTACAACGAATTCAGGAAATTGGATGGGGTTGTTTGGTATATCTAAGGCAGGAAGGAAGAGGTATAGGGCTACAAGCCAAAATTCAGGCCTACAATCTACAAGACAAAGGGGCAGACACATTGGATGCAAATTTATTGTTAGGACACCCAGCAGACGCTCGAGATTATGAAATTGCAGCAAAAATTCTAGACGCAGTGGGAGTAGATAGTGTCTGTCTGCTGACTAATAACCCAGACAAGGTAAACCAATTACAAAATCACAATGTAACGGTAGTCGAGAGAATGCCACTTATTGCAGGAGTGAACGAAGATAATCGAGACTACCTTTCTACAAAGGCTGAGAGAATGGGACATTCAATATCAGATGACCATTTTAAGGCCTGAAGACATTGTAAAACCATCACTGAGGATGATTTTTGGGGCCGTGGCCGGGACTTGAACCCGGGCCGGCGGGACCACAACCCACCGTGCTAACCGCTACACTACCACAGCCGTATGTAGCCATTCGACTAACAGACCATATTTCAAGCGTTCCGCGTGAAGTAGCCTTGACTCCACCAACCAACGGATTGAAGCGGTGTCCTCCACCGTTGGGGATTGATGAGCAAAGGCGGGAGTCTAAGTTTGGGTTTGGCTGCCTTGGCAATAATTGCGATTCTTTCTCCTTTAGCCACAGCAGATACAGTGATCGAATCAAATAAAATTGAGCTAATTGAAGCCGGATCATTTGACGATCCTAGCAGCTGGGCTATTTCTACAAAATCCGCCTTTTCAGAAGAACCAGCCGAATACAGTGTTGGAATGATTGCTGATGGAGAGTTATCTTTTACTCATAATCGGCCAGATAATTTCCAAACACATACTGCTTGGGCCTCATACAGCCCTACCGACTCAAACTTTTCACTGGGTTCGCCTGATGGCTCCTACACATGGTCAACAGGTCCAGATATTACCCTGTCCGGCTATTCATTCAATGGACTAGAAAGTCGTACCTTAGCAAATGTTTCAATGATTCTGCACATATCAATACCTGATTCACTGCCTTCTGATGAAATAAGGATAACAATTGAGGCTAATGGGCCGGAAAAATTAGTCAAAACAATTGCAAGAACATTTGGACCAGTCAATCGTATGACAACCCCACTGGTCGAAAATATAGACGATTTACAAGGATGGAACTGGGGGGATTTGGAAGATGCATCTGTTACTGTAGACTACGTCTCAGATGGTGCTCCAGATGACTCAGAAGTGAGAGTTGATGCTGTAGGAATACGAGTAAAATACCACCAACCTTGGTACTCATTTGAGACAGTTAAGGCGATTCATGAGATTACAGGATTAACTATGCCCGTAATCGACTTTGGGCCTTATGACGGTCAGACTTCTCAATTACTCACAGAATCTTGCGGATTAACCCCGGAAGAAGGCGAAGAAGGATTGTGGAGTTTTGACGTTGAAGTCCCTTATGATCAAGAATTAGGCAGAATCCACGTCTATGGTGAAGGGAATTACACAATCGAGGCGATGACCCGAGGTCAAACATCTATAGAAGAGTTTCAAATCTATGAAAATGGAGATTTGCTACAAAGCCCAAATGAAGCGAAATCTGTCAAAATTACGATTTATGACGGGTGCATAAGTTCGGCTAGAATAGATGTAAATGACCCTAAATTAGTGGTATTTGGTTCAATTGCAGGTTCCACTCAAGGGTTAGTTCAGCAGTATAGTAATGTACGATTTGCGATTGGGAATAATCTACTCAGCGAAATACCAATGGAAACAGGTGAGTTTTCATTCCAAGTCCCAATTGGTTATGCCCTGCCAGCCGAGATGGACGAATTGGAATTTGGTATCGCTTCTAGATTCCAATGGTCCTCTGATGGGCTAGCGGAAACGACTGTTGTACATATTGAATCAATTTCTATTCAAGGAGGTTACAATTTGGTTTGGGACAGAAGTGTGGTATGTTCTAACCCATCCCGCCAAGAATTGGTAGAAGATGAAGGAGGCATACTGATTGCAATGGCAAGTAGATGTGAAGATGATCTGACAGATTGGCAAGACCTAGAGGTAAATGCTTGGACAGATAATAACGATGTGGTTTCAGTATCTGCATTGTCTGGAGACATCAGAATTCAACCTCTTACAGATGCTAACGGCGAGGCGTGGGTAAATGTCGAAGTAACAGACGATTCGGGAAATGTCTGGAATGGAGGATTCAGTGTAAATGTTCTCGAAGTTGAAGATGCCCCAAGAATAACAGGACTCCCTGTGTTGACTTACATTAATCTTGGAGAAACTAAAGTAATTGATATTACAATCAATGACCCCGATTCGACAGAATTATCAATTTCGACATCTAGGTCTTGGGCAAATGTGGATCCTTTTGGAGACTTGATTCTAACGCCAGTAGAGCCAGGGACACATATTGTGGAGATTATGGTTAGTGATGGAACATATACAGAAGTGCAAGATATCGAAGTTATAGTCACTGCACAGCCTGATTTAACTGTGGAAAATATGGAAATATGGAAAGGTAATATGATTATCGATTCAGTCGATGAAGGAGATGTAATTCAACTCAAAATATACGTTAGGAACCAAGGTAGAGGGGTTGCAAACACAGTTGATGTCAGATGTTGGATAGATGGAATGTTAGTTGGATCAACTATCCTTGAAAGTGTAGCACCTGGAGGCTTGTCCATTGCTATATGTGATACCCAAATCATTACATCAGGGAATATTGTGATCAAAGGATTGGTTGATGGAACCGCTTCAATAGAAGAATCGAATGAAGTAAATAATGAGATAGAAATTTCTGTAGTTTCACAAGGTAGAGACAGTGGAAATAGTGATAGCACCACAGACAGAGGGCCTGCGATAATTATCTTGTCAATTGGAATTGTTGGATTAATTGCAATTTCAATAGCCGCCTTACAATTTGGACCAGGGCGGATTAGAAAGCCATATCGAAAGAGATAGTTACTCAATGCAACCAAAGAGTTCGGAAATACTTGATTGAAAGTCTCCGTGCGGCTGATAATCGTTAAAAATCAGGGAATAGTTATACCATGATGGACGGCGAAGTTAGCCTACCGCGCTCGTCTATCGAGCCGGTGGTGTGTGTATTTGCGATGATGAAACTAAAGGTCAGAATAGAGACTGAGGAGTGGATTTACGAAGAGCATGAGATGCAATAATCTCAGCCTTTCTGCCACGTTTGAGGATAAATCCCAGTCTGCATAAGGACCACTTTCGGTCTTGCTACTTCGCCATGTACCATAGATTGAATTTTAGCGGCAGCGGAGTTAGTTTCTGCAATTGCCACCGCTTCTCCCTTGAGTGTTTCAATAACCACTAACTCGCCTCTTTCTATTCCTTCATCTAGGCTAACGACTCCTGGTCTGGCGAGAGCCGCACCATGGGCAATCGCAGCGGCTGCTCCATCCTTTACTATAATTCTAGGAAAATGTCCTAGAATAGATTCGACTGGTGCAATGAGTCTACGTAGAGCCCGATCGTCCTCATGTTCTTTCCAGAGGAAAACCGCATCAGTCAACTGTTGCATGCTACAAGCATTTGTTTGATTGAATGAACCAGTTTGGTCTCTGTGTAATTCAACTAGCTCACAATTTGTATCAATAAGAAGTCCAATATCTCGGGCTAATGTTCGGATGTAAGTTCCTGCATTACAAGTGATTGATAATGCAACCAAATTGGACTCTGAATCATCTTCTATGATTTTCATTTCATGAATGATTCTAGTCCTCACACGAATTTTTACTGCAGATTCTAATGGAGGTACATTGTAAATCTCGCCATTTAATGAGTTAAGTAAATCATCTAACTCCTTTGGAGTTATTTTTTTACCAAATTTTAGTACTGCGATATACTTCTTATCGCCTGTAAGGACCATTTCGGTCAGCCTTGTTGCTTTACCACAAAGCATGGTAAGTAAGCCCGTAGCAAATGGGTCCAATGTACCACCGTGGCCCAATCTTTGAATCCCCAGCATTTCCCTCGCCCAAGCAGTTAGTTGGTGACTGGATGGACCTCTAGGTTTGTCTACCAAGATTACTCCGGCATCCAATAATGACTCAAGAGTTCTATCATTTGGATTGCACCCAAATTTAGGATCCGTCTTAGCAGAATTATCTAGAATTAACAATTATTCAGCCTCCATTGATTGCTGATTTTACGATAGAAAATACCTCATCTGCAGTTAGATTGTCTGCGTTAACAACTAAATTATACGGAGTCATTTCATCAAGATTGATGTCATACAAGGCACGATACCGCTCTTTGTCCGCACTTTGTCTGGCAGCTGACTCGGTTAGTCTTTGTTCAAAACTACCGCCTTCTCGATTTTGGACTCGGCGAGCCCTCTCTTCGTCGGAAGTATCGACCCATACTCTAAGGCAATTTATCGCAAGCTCATGAGCCCACCAACCTGCCAATCTACTCTCGATAATTTCAGGGCCTCCTGATTTGGTCATGGCGTCCTTCAGTAGTTTGTCAAGAGAACGATCTACATCCAAATCTTGTTTACATAATTCACTAAATTCTACAACAGAGAGATTACGGCGTTTGGCTTCAGTGCGAAAAACCTCACCTCCGTTTAGTGAATTCCAACCGGTTGATTGTTGAATTTTGCTTACCAATGTCGAGGTTCCACTTCCTGGCGCCCCACTAATTGTTACTCTGAGCAATTACCTCACCTCCACTCATTACGGCAGACACCGCAACGTAATCGGCCTGAATTGGTCCGTTCTACCATTGTAGAGGAACAATCAGGACAAGCGGTGCCTGACTTGGGTGGAGCAGAATGAAGATTGCCACCTCTCTTAGGTTCAGTATTGCCTTTCTTTCGAGGTCCGTCACGAGAACGGCGTTGACTACGGCGGGTCGTTGCGGAGGTTTTCTTTTCTTCATCTTTCAACAAATGCAACAAGGGCTCAGGTATTGGATCTCCATCCAAAACCAATGGATGCCTGCCAAAACGAATGATTTTGATATGACGATCAATTATTCTACCTAGTGGAGCACTCATTGCTATGTAGGTAATAACCCATGCTGGGAATATCCAACAAATAGTATCCATCATACTCCACATAGGTTGCCATGGAAGGCTTACGTAACCTACTCTGAAGCCTGCTGCTGATTCTGCCATCCAGCTAAAAATTCCAATAATGAAGACTATAGTAAACATCATCGGTTTCATCATAGATGATTGCATAGCCATCTGATCTGGCATCAGCTCCATTTGAAGACGGCGCATCTTGTCAGCCCTTGCAGTATCCCTTTCAGCTTGAGCCTCTCTCAATTGCTTGGATATCTGTTTATTTCTGTGGCCAATATGAACCTGAGTAATCGGATCCATAAAAAAACCACGAATTACAGTATTTACTATCATAATCGATGAACCAATAATGAACACAGTGGGGACAAAATAATCGGAGTGGAATGGTATAGTTGGTTCGATTACAGACGCGGCTGAATCTGCCATCAATGTGCGAAGCCCAGGATTGAAGGTCAGTAATAGCATAACTGCAAGTAGAACAAACATCGGACCCATCATGCCCAAAGCCGCTTGACTTTGGGCATCACCTTGCCCTGCAGGTGCCGCCATGTGTCTGCCTCTCTGAGACTCTCAATTGAAGGATTCGGCGGGGCTCACATGTAATGTTAGTCGGAATTAACTAAATTGAAAGCTACAAGTTTCGCAAGAAGAGGCACCGACTGAAGCCTCCGTTCCGCATACAGGGCAGACATCAGGAGTGACAATTTTTGCTTCTATTGATTTATCTTCAGAGTCAATTGGTTCTTCAACAGCTCCGTATTTTTCCTCTGATATTGGCTTTACATCCTGTACCTGAGGTGTAGACAAATCAACTTCAATGTCTTCATTTGAGACAGATTCAATTTCTTCTTTTTCGTTTGTAACAGGATCAGATTGAGATTCTATCTGTGCAGTCTCTAGAGTCAATCTAGCAGAGTCGTCAATCCATTCCGGCAGATTAGGTTCCTCGTCCACTTCGTCACCGAAAGTAGCCCCGTGGTAGTCTTGAGCATCTGCTACCTTGTATTCACTCTCGGAATCTCCTTGGAGTTCAAAAACCACTTCTATTCTCTCGTCCTTTTCGATTCTACCGATAGGCCATGACACATGTGTCCCTTCTCTGGCTGACTCCTTATTGTAGTCTACAACTCTCTCTCCTGATTGATTGGAACGAACCGTGGATTTTTCGATATTGAAAGTACCAGGTACAACATCATGAAGAAATAAATCCTCTAGAGCGCTATCTGAGTCGTTTTGGAACATTAAGAGAATCTCATACCTACCAGGACCTGCAGCGGGAAAGACTTCTTTTCCGGTCGAGAATCTTCTGCGGCGATGTACTACACGAATTAGAGGAGCCCGAACACAATAACGAGTAGCAACTGGACCGAACCTTTCCATACTAAAATCGGCACGAATTGGAGCAGCGAGTTTTTCATTATGAGGCGATGGGTCTTCAGCGTGTAATGGATAAGTTATTGTCAACGATTTACCTGGTTGTAATCCGAGGGGTGCTGAAGTCCCTACGGTGATTCTTAGGGCATGCCCTTGCGAATCAGGGGACACCAATTGTTCCTCTAACTGGGTGCCATCAACCACTTCTATTCTGTACTGATCTTCGTTTAGCTCTGCTCCTTCCATCTCAATCCGTACTTGATTAGTGGAGGGTGTATTGAAAATTCCAGGGATGTCATCGAGTAAACGCATTACATTAATCGGCGCTGAGCCAGTGTTTTCGATTACAGTGATACAATCTAAGTCTGATGCGACATACGAGCGTATTCGAGAAATACTGTATTGTTTGTTTACCTTGGCGTCCAGGACCTTGAAACTCCTTTCCTTTAATTCTAAAGCCCCTGTGGATTCGACATTGGCTCTAGGTAAAATCGAGTAATTAATTTCATGAGTGAAATTGGGCTTATCAATCGCTTCAATTCTCTTCTCGATAGAATCCCAGAGCCCTTCTGGAGGTATTTCCTCCCGAATATCTTCCATTTCTAAGAATGGATCATTACGACCTGCTAGCCATACTGTTGCTCCAGATAGGCTGACAACAAATGAGGAGCGATTTTCGACGACTAATTTACAGTGAAAAACATCTGGTCTATCGTCTTCCTTTGGTGAGACGTAACCAAATTGACGGGCTCTAGACTTCACCGAATCGAATTGAGCCCTTGAGATTGTAGCCTCAGAAGAATATGCAGCACTAACAGTTCCGGTTGCGAAGCGCTGAATAGTCTTCGTAGTTACTCTGGGAATAATTTCTAGGAGTGCAGTATCACCGACCGGAAGTCTTCCTACACGCCAAATAAGTTCGTTTTCCTTAATATCGTATTCTGGCCCTTCTGATAATTCGAAATTATCCGGGAGCGCTCTTCTTACTACAACATCAGTTAGAGTCACAGGTGCTATGTTTTCAACACTAAGTCGAATGAGAACTTCTTGTGCATGTTCTGAATATACCATAGAAAGGCTAGATTCTTGAGGCCTTTCAGGTTCGGTGTCTATATGCTCTCTTAGGATCATCATCCTTGGACCTGATGCCGTGTATGGAAGTGTGGTAGTTTCGGTGGCATCTAATTCACGCACTGTAATTGCACCACCACCTATATCCGTAGAGCCCGTATTCTGGAGCAGTACTTCTATGTCCCATGCACGGTCTTTTCGGCTAGAATTTCTCAGGATTAATTCTCCGTCAATAGATTGTTGCCTGACGGTACCATCTGGATTGAGGACAGATTCTTCCTTTTCTTTTAGAGTGACGTATAATTTATCCCCAGGGATAGAATCTACTTCAGAAGAGGGTCTCAGATTACTCGAGAGGGCAGATTGGGATTCTGCCAATTGATCGGAATCAGAATTTGACTCTTCTTCTTCAAATGCATTATCGAGAACAGAATTCCAATCTCTATCGGTAAACTCTGAATCCTCATTGGACCCCTCTACATACATTTCTTCGTTATCCACCTGAAGTGAATGTGTCGAATCATCGAATGATTCAACATCTCTCCTATCCCCACTCCATTCATCTATTTCAGCATCTTCTTCGATAGGTGAAAAACCAGGAGGAGGAGGTGGAGGGAATTCGGCAGAATGTGGAGGTTTTGGGTCAAAATTAGGAGGAAGAGGCTGGGGTGCATCCAATTCCGGTGGTAAAGGAAGAGGGGGCTCTGCAGCATCTGTAGTAGGTAAATCGTCAATGAATTGAGCTATTTCACCCATGTCTAAATTATCATCCAAATCCTCTGCGATTGAATCATCTATCTTTTCCTCATTTTCCCGCGAACCAAAACCCGGTGGTGGAGGAGGTGGAGGAATAGGGGGCATTCCAGGAGGGGGTGGCGGAGTATCGGACATGGCAGATGCACCCCTTGAGGTAAGTCCTGACGTGCGTTGGATTGGTTTAACAATTGCTCGTCCACAGTCCTACGGACTGATTGCAAACACGAATGATTGAATTACTCATCCTCTCAGCAAGGCTTCGTGAGCAATCAAGACGGAACCACTCCACCAGTAATCTTCGTAGTCGGTACAGCAGGTGCTGGAAAGAGTAGTCTCGTGACTGCTTTTCAACGATGGGCAAGATTTTTGCAGGTCGACGTACTAACAATCAATCTCGACCCTGGGGCCGAAAGAGTTCATTATGATCCCGAATTTGATGTTCGCGATCTAGTCTCCTTATCCGATGTTATGGACGAGTATGACCTTGGGCCAAATGGGGCTCAAATTCTTGCTGCCGATTTAGTGGCATCACAGGCGCTAGATGTCTTCGATGAAATAGAAGGACTATCAGGAGATATTCTGGTAATTGACACCCCAGGTCAGGTCGAACTATTCGCATTCCGCGAGGCCAGTAGCCATTTGGTCGAAGTCTTGGGTCAAGGAAGAGCTTGCCTTGCGTTCCTCTTTGATCCAATGTTGTCTCAAACACCAAGTGGCTTTGTGTCACAAATGCTTCTATCATCTATCGTTCACTTCAGATTAGGTCTTCCAACTGCTAACTTCCTTTCCAAGGCAGATTTACTAGAACCAGAAGTATTGGATAAAATTCTTGAATGGGGAGAAAACCTGGACGTTTTGGAAGCAGCATTATACGAGGAGTCGGCAGCCGAATCGATGGATCAAAGTTCTAGCACATCACGAGCAGAATTTGCTATTGGGCAACTTAGAATGATGCAACATGCGGCAATTCAACCTGGTCTCATCCCTTTATCGAGCGAGGAGGAAGAAGGATTAGCAGATATGCTTACCTTTGCTCAGACAATCTTTGGTGGAATGGCCGATATGAGAGATGGATTTGCAGGAGATATAGAACATGAGCAACAATGAGAAGCAGAACCTATTAGCCATCGATGATTTAATCGATGATTTGGATGATATAATCAACTGGGCAATCAAATACAAAAATGATGAATCGATACATCAAGATTTCAAACCTTTAGATGGAATGGCCATAGGTTCGATATACGAAAAGCCATCCACTCGAACAAGAGTTTCATTTGAAGTTGGAGTAAGTCGTCTTGGTGGTCAACCATTGACTCTGCTAGCCAACGACATCCAACTTGGAAAGTCCGAATCTATTGGTGATACAGCGGCTGTGTTATCGCGCTTTTTGGATTGCATAACCTACAGGTGCTTTGGTCACGCTGATGTAGAAGAATTGGCTAGAACTGCAACAGTTCCAGTAATCAACGCCTTATCTGATTTACATCACCCTTGCCAATCTGCTGCAGATTTAATGGCGATACGTGAACATGCTAACTCTGAGGGCCATATTGCCTGGGTTGGAGATGGAAACAACGTATTCCACGATTTGGCGCTAGCCGGTCTAGCTCTAGGTTACGATGTCAAATATGCTACTCCAGTTGGTATGGAGCCTGATGCTGCTGTACTTTCACGGTGCGAGGCAATAGCCTCCAAAAGTGGTGCTAAAATCGTTGGAACTAATGACCCGATAGAGGCTGTGAAAAATGCATCAGTGATCTACACGGATATATTCGTTTCAATGGGTGAAGAACATATGAAGGATAAGTTCTCAGCCTTCGAAGGATTCCAAGTTAACGAGTCTTTAGTAGCCCATGCACATCATGATTATGTGTTCATGCATTGTTTGCCTGCGCATAGAGGAGAGGAAGTGACTGATGCCGTAATTGACTCTCCAAATAGCATAGTATTGGACCAAGCGGAAAATAGAATGTGGGCTCAAATGTCTATCCTAACATATCTCTGTAACAATGATGCTTGGCACGCATACAACGAGATGTAATCACATCAGCGCTGCTATGATTAGACCAACCATGGTATATGTCATTGATAATTTAATCTGCCTTGATGCTGCAGTATCCTCACCGAGGAAGATATACTTCTTCACATTCATGAGTGTGAATAACCCAGGACCAATGAAAATAATGTATTGCACATCGAAAACACCCATAACGAATGGTGCCAGTAGTGTGACTAGGGTAATTAGCAGAATAAACCATGAGGTCAATCTTGCATTTTCAGCCCCTACCCTCATTGCATAGGTATTTCTTCCTTCATCACCATCCATGTCTTCGACGTCTTTGATAATCTCTCGTGCAGAGTTGTACAGCGTCCCTATGAAAAATAAAGAAAGCGCTCTTTCATTGAAAGGGTCAAATAAACCAGCAGCACCAAATAATACAACCAATCCAACGGAAAGTGAAATTGCTAGATTACCAGGTAAACCCTTATTTTTCAAACCCAGTAATAATCTATCATCTTCATAATTTACTAAGAGGGCTAAAGCAATAAACCAGATGTATATTGTAGGATACCAGTCGTCAAAATTATCCGTTATACCGTTGGCAATTTGAGCGGCCAGAAATAGTGAAATAAAAGAAATGATACAAGTTGAAATAATTGCTGTGAAGGCTATATTGTTACTAATTCTCCCAGAGGGCAATGGCCTATCGGGACGATTTATTTTGTCAATCTCAAGATCTAAATAATCGTTCAAAGCATTCCAAGATGCCATAAAGGAATATACTGAGAATGCTAGTAGAGATGTAATTTTCAGATTGTCACCTGTTGGAAAATTACCTAGTGTTACAATAGCTCCAAGGAATACACCTACGGAGCCAGTTAAACAATTTCCAGCACGGAATAAAATAAGCCAGTCGCGAACCACACTCACGCTTTACCGGGAGTGAACATAAGTCTTGATTCCTTGCACACCTAAGCGGCAGGAATCAAAGGTTCGGTTGATAGTGACCAAACACAAACTGTGTATACGCTACCTCTGAATTGCCCTCTTTGGTGACCCACCTTAGAGAATCTTGGGTCCTTTGCGAGTATGTTACCGACTTGATTCATCGTTGCACCCCACCGAAATCTCTCGTTTAGATGATCAAATACCTCTACAGTGTTAGCTGTACCTTTTTCTTCAAGTAGTACCAAAACGGCTTCCCTTAATCTTCGTGTGCGAGACATCTAGATAGCCTCCATCGGGATTTTTCTAGAGGCAAGTACCCTTGCATGTAATCCTGAATAGCTTGATCGACTGACATTAACTTCAATTGCCCGCTTCGGAATAGGTTGCCAGCTACCGTCTGTAGCATTTCCATTGGATGAGTTTACCAATAACTCAGATTTACGTCTGGTTGGGTTACAAGTTGTCTTGTTTAGGCTCGAAAAAGAGACTACACGTACTGGTCTAGGTCGCTTTCTGTAAACACGATTGGAATGGCAGTTTTGGTTTGTGTTCATGGTTTGATGTCGAGCGTTCTGCATATCAATGAAGACTGAAGAGTGCAAAGTGAAAGTGAAAGTGAATATCTACCACAAAATCTGACTTCCATCGTTTTCAAATACAGAGTGTCAGTCCCCGCACTAGACGCTCGTGTAGTGTAGTTCGGTCCATCATGACGGACTCTCGATCCGTCGACCCGGGTTCAAATCCCGGCACGAGCACCAACCAATAATTCGTGTATTAGTCGATATATCAATAGTCAGAACCGTCATAAACACACCTTCGTTCCAGTAGTAAGGTTCAGATGCGTGTAGAACACGATGTGAAGCTTACTTTTGATGATGTATTGATTAGACCTAAACGCAGTACGCTGGTTTCGCGATCGGATGTCACTTTGATCAGGGAATTCACTTTCCGCCACTCGGATGCTACATGGACCGGCGTACCAATTGTTTCCGCCAACATGGACACTACAGGATTATTCAGTGTAGCTGCAGAATTACAGAAACACCAAATGATGACTTGTATGCAGAAATTCTACTCAACAAAAGATTACTCTAATGCTTGGAATGATGGAATCAATCCCGAATTCGTAGCTATTACGTGCGGATCTACCGAAAATTCATTTGAATTATTGAAGCGAAAGATGGAAACTAATTCTGGCACTAAATTAATTTGTATAGATGTAGCGAATGGCTATCGTGAAGTGTTTCTAGACTTTGTAAAGAGGGTAAGAAATGAATTCGAATCCTCAATAATTATCGCTGGTAATGTCGCAACTCGAGAAATGACTGAAGCGTTAATTCTAGCCGGTGCAGACATTGTCAAAGTTGGAATTGGGCCGGGTTCGGTATGTACCACTCGAAAGGTAGCGGGTGTTGGTTATCCTCAACTTTCTGCAATTGCAGAATGTGCAGACGCCGCACATGGTTTGGCTGGACACGTTATGGCCGACGGAGGTTGTTCAAGTCCCGGTGATGTAGCCAAAGCCTTCGCAGCTGGAGCCGACTTCGTAATGTTAGGCGGTATGTTTGCCGGCCATGATGAATCGGGTGGAGAACTCGTCACTGGAGAAAACGGGAAACAGTACAAGTCATTCTACGGAATGTCTAGCGCCAAGGCTATGGAAACTCACTATGGGGAAGTAGCAAGGCATCGGGCTCCAGAAGGTAAAGAGGTTCGGGTCCCTTACCGAGGGGCTTTGGAAATTACAGTTCAGGCTATCCTTGGAGGAGTTCGTTCTGCATGCTCATACGTAGGTGCTCGGAGAATCAAGGACTTGCCAAAATGTACCACATTCATTCGGGTCACTCAAACTACAAACGAAGTTTATCAAAGATTCAATGTTGAGGAATAATCAATATTTCATAGATTCTTGTGGGCCAAAGTCTACATCCTAAATTGCTAACAGCTAGATGTGGACGAAATCCTAGTAATCGCTGCTATTGGTGCCTTCTTTGCTGCTGCATTAACGGTCCCAGCCGGTTTTGGGCTTTCGACTATGCTTACTCCATTCGCCTTGCTACTAATGCCACCACATGAGGCAGTAGCTGTTGTTGCGGTTGTACATGGTGCACACAACGCCGCAAAATGCTGGAGCATGTGGGAATTTGTTGACTTAACTGCATTCAAGCATTATGGAATTTGGTTAGTTATTGGAGCAGTATTAGGAGCCATTTTACAGAATGAAGTGTCTCAAAATCCTTTATTGGTTATAATCGGATTATTTTTGATTATTCTGCCAATTCTGACAATATCCGAAAAATGGACTGGATATCGTATTCCAGAAGCAAATGACCGAATCGGTGGATTTGGTTCGGGATTCATGGGTGGTTTGTCAGGCCACCAAGGAGCTCTGCGTGCAATGTTCCTTACTCGCAGACTGCCTGACAAAATGGCTTATGCAGCGACTGCGAGTATTCTTGCACTATGCGTGGATCTCTCCCGAATTCCTGTTTATCTTATCTTTAGACCTGAGGAACTACTAGCACACTCCGAAATCACGCTGGTTCTAGTAGTCTCGGCAATCATTGGAGTTAGGGTTGGAAAAAGGTGGTTGAAGGCTTTGAAATCGACATGGATCCATAATGGTGTAATGATTGGAATAGTCGCTAGTGGCATTTTCTATATCTGGGAAGGAATAGCGTAATTTTTCAAATGTCCAACACAACTTGTGCCATCCACCCAGGTCCCTCAAACGAAGGTACACCTTCTACACCTTCGACAACTTCTCCCAAAGCTACTTCTTTCACAAGTAGGTCATGTAGAGTTATTGCTTTGACTTCAATTTCTAATTCGACATCTCTAGTTTCAACCCACAATACCTGTGCCCGAAGATAATCCTCTTCGAGAGAGAACTCTGCTTCCACCAGCCATTTCTCTTCTACATATGAATTGTATAAGACCTCTTCCAACCATCTAACTAGGGTTCGTTCAATATCTGAGTTGCCACAGGGTATACTCCACTCAGCAACATGCCGAATATGTCCATCGAGATATTCTAATCCTCGTTCAGAGAGTTGGATACCCTGTAAGGCAAGAGCTGATTCCCTGAGAATTCCTTTAGCACTATCAGAAAATGCCCTGAACCCAATATCAGCAGTAGTAGGCATTACCCACCAGGACATACTCTCACCATAGCCTCGGAGAGTGTTTTATGTGATGAAACCTAAGGGAAACGAACTAATCGTTAGTACATAGTTCTCCTTGACTGGGGAAACTTGTTGGGTCTTTCGGATTGGTGTTCCACTTATTTTCACACTTGTTATTGTATCCGTCGCCATCAGAATCAACGAATGCATCAGCGGCGTCGAAAGGATCGAAATCAAAGTAAAATTCCCATCCTGACCACATACCATCATTATCATGATCTTGGTGATACACTTCGGACCCATCAGCCCAACCGTCTTCATCAGTGTCAGCCAAAACAGGGTCAGTCATATTTTGGAATTCTTCGTAATTTGTGTAATTCTCCAAATCATCATAGAATCGACCTCCCTTGTTGGTTGTTGGATCAATGTGACATTCAGCATTTTGTGGGTCATCCCAACCCGGGCAATAACGATTCAGCAAATGTGTACGATTCAGGCCATCTTCATCAAAATCTTCAGCTCCATCGTCAATTCCATCTAAATCAGAATCCGGCATTCTCGGATCCATTGGACCTCTTGCACCGAGAGCGTTGAGGGTATTATTGTCAACCAGACCTAAACTAATCGCTCTCTCTGATGCAGACACCTCCCAGCCATCAGCAAGTAGATCGCCATCTGTATCATCATCGACAGGATTAGTGTCCCATCTATCAGGGGCTTCTAAAGCGTTGAGTAGTGTGTCGTTATCGATATCAAAATTAGAGTCAGGCATTGAACCGAATGATGGGTCTAGAGCCCACCTTCCATCGCTTGGAATTGTGAATCCTGTCAAATTCATCTCATAAATGAAATATTTAGGGTCGAGAATCCCGTCTCCATTACGATCGCCGGATGTTTGGAATCCCTTCAGGTAACTATCCCAAACCCAGCCGCCTGGTCCAAGTCCACATTCGACCATACTGGTACAACCAATTGGCAACCAGTTCTGAGTAGTTATCCAGAGGCTATGAGAGTTAGTATTCTGTTGGACAGAGAATACCTGCATTTCCCAGCCATCTGGTTGACCATCATCGTCGGTATCATTGTCTAGTGGATTTGTTGCAGATTGCCAGGGCCTTGGTATAAAGAGAACTTCCCCCCCATCCGAAAGTCCGTCATCATCTGTGTCTGCATTATTTGCATGGGTGATGTACTGGTCTTGACCATTGACAACTTCTTCCCCGTCGTTTAGTCCATCATTATCAGTATCAAACATCGAGGCGTTGGTGAAATAAACCGAACCGTTCCAAACAAATCCATCCACGGCTTCCGTGAAGTCTTCTAGCCCATCACTATCTGTGTCTCTATCGCTAGCATTGGTGTAAGTTTCGTAATATTCTGTGGAATCAGACAATCCATCTCGGTCAGTGTCGTATACTCCTGGGTCGGAGTAAACAACTACGTCACGAACACCCACATCGACAATTCTAATCGTCCAACCAATTACTTCTATTCCATCAATCAGACCATCGCTGTCTGTGTCTTGAACAAGTGGGTCAGTTGAACGTCCTAAGATAACCCACTCTTCTTCAGGCTGAGTGAAATCTGTATCAGGGCTAAATTTTGCACGATATTCATCTAAGTTGGTGAATCGCTCGTGATCTTCAACAACGATTGCTAAATCTTGAAGACGGCTAGTTACTTCTTGACCTACTTCAACGTTAATCGCATAGACAACTCCCGCGGTCGGTGTTTTGATTGGGATGTTTACGTACTGGCTATCCTGAACTGTTCTGACCCACATAATTGTGCGGTTAACTTGTACAGTATCTCCAATCTCTACAACTATGTTGTGTACTGTAGAGATGCCTACCAGATCTGTGTAACGAACGGCTCCGTCTCCATCTGCATCATAGCCGTCGAAATCTGGGTCTTCTTCGGCATTACTTCCATCATTGGGGTGAATTCCACTATTGTACTCCCATCCGTCGGGCATACCATCGTCATCGGTGTCTGCAACTAATGGATTGGTGAAATTGACTGCCCCCCAAGTGTAAGCAACCTCATATTCCTCTACATTGTTCAGGCCATCTTCATCAACATCCCCATAGGCATCGGTTGAGTTTGCAGGGTTTAACAGAGTGTTGTAACAATACTCGAATCCATCTGGCATTCCATCACCATCTGTGTCCCAATCACCAGGTCCATTGAGGCGACCATCGCCATCCATGTCTTCGTTGAACCAAGTTAAATCGCCAACCTCGCTCATCAAATCTGTATATGGAGCATCCAATCGAATGGTTCCGAATTGCGGAACTCCACAGTGAACTTGCAATTCTTGGGAGCCATAACCAACCTCTATTCTATCTGGTATCAAATCTCCATCGCTGTCTTCTTCGAGTGGATTTGTGTCATATATTTCCTCGAGATAGTTTGGTAAGGAATCTGGACCCTGTCTATCGATATCTAGGACTGAATCACATGAATGATCACCATTTGGACCGACTGGTAAAGAATTCCATGTGCTAGTTCCGATGATTAATTTCATTTCAGCTTCAACTTGAGGAGTGAGTAAAGGACACCCCCAGTTAGGATTCAATGGGTCCAGTAAAGTAACTGGTCCTTGAGGAGTTTGGACTGTCTCAGTGTAGAGTGATTCCCAACGGTCGTTTAACCCGTCGCCGTCACTGTCGCTAGCGGTAGGGTTTGTTCCAATGGCTGCTTCCTGTTCATTGGTCAGTCCATCTCTATCCGGATCACCGTATGGGCCATTGTCAGGGTCTGGGAATGTTTCGTTTTGTTCACCAGCATCCTCACCATCTGCATTCGTGTTTTCAATGTCACGATCATCAGGCTCCCCACTGTCCAATGGGTCCAGACCGTTAGCAACTTCCCAGCCGTCTTCTAAGCCGTCTCCATCTGTATCGGGATTATTGTGATCAGTCCCATACAGAGTTTGCTCCATTCTATCAGGGAGTCCGTCTTCATCGGAATCTCTCCCTGCCTGTTGGACCTCGTCTTCTGAGATTATAACATCTGAACCAGCCGCATCAAACCCACCAGATTCTGTAGTGGATAATCCTGCATCAATTATCGTGTAGAATCCTGCCAGACATAGGGTCACGGTAATCGCCGCGACTGCGTATTGATTGTGGTTCAAAGCCAAATTTCTCACCCAACCCCTAACGGGGTTGTTTGGTTGACTTAAGTCATGGATATAATGTTTCAGCGATAACGCATCTCAAACTTCAGTTAGCGATTTCAACTGATGAGGACAAAAATAAGGCCACTGAATCACTGTCGAATCTACATTTTAATTTTCCTCGCCTTCCATGTGCACGTTCCCAACAAGCCAATAATACACCTCCAGATATTGCCGGATGAAATGTATTTTTTAGAGTGATTTTAACACCCCCGTGCTCGTCAATTGACTCAGCAAATTCAACCCCTCCAAGACCATTTATTGAGAGATGTCTACGGCCAACTCCAATCCAATCATCAGGCTTTGAAATGAGAACATGTATACCTGAATCAAAATGAACTTGCCTCATCGAATCTGCCGCTGCAGACCACCATAGATTACGCTCAACATCTTCTATTGGCCATTCAATGTCTTGTCTTCCAGATTCAATGTTGGTTAGATATGGGAGGCAGAACTCTTCAAATCTAGATATCAAATCTCTATGGATTATCATTTTTCTATCGTTCAATACTGACCACAACCCTCGAGAATCTAACCTTAGATCTTCCCAAGATTCTTCTGTCAGATCGTAATCTACAGAATCATTATCTGAATTCGGCCAGAGAAGTAATTGTCTTGAAGGGGTTGGTAATTCCTTATGGTCTAGATTCAAAGTCACAATTACGCTTTCTTGAGAAGCCTGAGTCCAAACAAATCGATGACGTTTTCCTGTTGCCATCTCCCATGCTGAAGCCACTAAACCAGAGCAAATAGGAGATGATGCAGGACTTTCGACAAGAAATCTAACTTCGTCCTCATCCTCTAATTTACTAAATTCACCAACGCCCCTCGTTTGCCAATCGATATTGTTTTGAGGCCATTTTTTTGGGTCCCTGCCGGATGGTTTTTTCATCACAGAATTTTCAAAAAAATACTCTTGATGTTCCAAGGCGGCATGGGCTAATCTTCTGCCTAAACTCTGGCCTAGTCTTTGTTCCAAACCCAAAAACCATGTTTCGAATCCTTTTGTAGAAAATCTCGCAGCATAATGATTTACCTTGGAGGAGTTATTGTCTTTTATCAATCCATCAGAAATATACAACCATCGTTGTTTAATTCTGTCCGCAGGGTCGGTTGTGGGATTTTGCCGATTAAAGAAATCAAAAAATCCCATGGTATCAGCCATTGATGAAGTTGTCAATTCGGTCGAAGGCTGTTGACAATACTTCAATCGGAGGTAAGCAAACCATACGAAAATGCCCGGAGCCAAATTCAGGAGAGAATCCAGAGCCATGGACGACCAATACATGTTGTTGGTGAAGAAGATCTAGAACCCATTGTTTGTCTGAGGTTACGGATTCGTCTGTAATCCGAACAAATAGGTAAAATGCACCTCCAGGCGCTTCACATTCAAGTCCATCAATATCTGTAATTCGAGCCATACAGTAATCCAATCTTTCCTTTACTCTGGAACGATGCCCTTCGAGCCAATGGTGTTCATCAGTTAATCCCGCCAAATAGCCATGCTGGGCAGGAGTAGAAGCACATAAACGACTTCTCAATAGTCTCTCAACTCCATCACGTACCAATTCTAAACGCCCTTCAGGATCATGCCATGCCATGTATCCGATGCGCCAACCTGGAGCAAAGTATACCTTCGAAACCCCATTTAGAACAATTACTGGAGAAGATTGGGATCTTGAGGCTATTGAACAAAGTTTACCTGTGAAATCAAGTGCATCGTAGATTTCATCAGCGATGATCGTACACTTGGGGTATTTCTTTGAAATCTTCAGTAATGCATCTATTTCATCGGAGGTTAGTACATTTCCCGTTGGATTATTTGGATTGATTAACACCAGTAGCCGAACACTATCATCCATCTTGGCTTTGATATCTTCTAAATCAATTCGCCAGCCGTCGTTGGGATTGAGGCGATATTCAATTGTGCTTGCTCCATACATCTGAGGATATGCCATGTAAGGTGGATAGTGTGGGCCTGGAGCAAGTACCTTTGAGCCCTCTTCTAAAAATGCAGCGAATATTATTTGCAAGGCTTCGGTAACTCCGTGTGTAACATATACATCGTCTTCAGAACAATCCCAGCCTTTGTGAGATTCCGCTTTGGCAATAGCCTGCCTAAGTGAAGGAATACCGTACGAAGGACCGTAGCCATTATCCTGAGAATCCAATGCATGTTTGTAAGCATCAATCATGTGGTCAGGGGTTGGTAATCCTTCGTATGCCAATGGATCACCAATGTTTAACCGGATAATTTCATGTCCTTGTTTTTCCAATTCAATAGCAGGGACTACAACATCTCTAATCGCATATTCAATTGATGCGGCGCGCTGAGAGACATCGACTTGTTCGACCATTTATTTCACAACCCGAGAAGATTACGAGCAGCTTCCAATGCATCAGGTATACCATCCGAGTTTGAGCCACCGCCTTGAGCCATTGTCGGTCGCCCTCCACCTCCACCGTCTATGTGTCCGGCTATGGCACGAAGAATTTCTGTGGCATCATGTTTCTCAGCCGCGAGTGAACCTTCAGTGCTGGCGACGATTAGTTTCCCACCTCCGTCTCTAGTTCCAAGAACCGCAAGAGTTGGATTTTGAGGGTCTCGTGTTAATTGACTTAGCATAGACATTACTGCTTTCATATCGCCATCAACTTCCATAACAGCATAGCGGATTCCATCTTTTTCAATAGCGCCATCGCCGCCGCCACTGGTCCGCAGCCTTACGATTTCGGCCTCTAAAGATTCAATCTTCTTCTGCTGAGATTTCCATTCATCAAAGAAACGTGAGACCGCACCTGGGAGGTCTTCTGGAGAGACCCCAAGCACCTCACTTGATTCGTTCAAGAGGCGTTCTTGAATTCGCGCGTGCTCGCGCGCCGTCTCCCCTGCCACGATTTGCAGACGCTCGACCCCGTCTTGGACTTGACTAGACCGGATGATACGAAGTTCAGCAACTTCACCGGTATTGTCGTGGTGCGTTCCTCCACAAGCCTGTACATCGTGGTCGCCGATTTTGATTATTCGAATCTGACTATGTTTGGGCGGACCGCCCTGATATAATTCGAAGCCGAATTGAAAGTCTGCTTCTGCTCTATCTAGAACTAATTTTTCTACAACAGGATTCTTTGCGATGATGTCATTTGCATGATCTTCAATCTTATCCAAATCATCCCGAGAAAGTCGAGAGTAGTGAGTAAGGTCAATTCTTGCATATCGTCCACCTTTATTTGAACCGGCTTGCCAAATATGTGGACCTAGAATTGCACGAGCACTTCCACCTACGATATGGACTGCAGTGTGGTGATCCATAAGTTGCCGTCTTCTTTCCCAGTCAATTTTACCAGTAATTTCTCCTTCTTCAACCGACTTATTGGTTAAGTGATAAATTACCCCATTTTCTATTCTAGTATCCACCACTGTTGCGGTTCCTAAACTTCCTTGGTCGCCAAGTTGACCACCCCCCTCGGGATAGAATAGAGTACTATCCAAAACAACTGAATGAGTAGGCATTTCCACGACCTCAGAGGATAGATTTAGTGAGTTGATTTGTACCTGATTCAGGGGCTTACAATCGAGAACAACCGCGCTGAATTCTGTTTGACTGGTGTCGGAATAGTAGTCTTGTCTAGTGGGAAGGGAGTATGATTGGAAAATTTGTCCTCTTTCCTTACCTTTTGCTGCCACCTTTGTTCTCTCTGCATTTCTAGCAGCCATATCGGCTGCAAAGCCCACTCTAACAGAGAGGTTTTTCCAGCCTAATTTTGTTGCGATTGAAACCACCATGTCTGGATTCAATCCTCTTTCTTCTGCTAGACGAAATAGAACCTCGTCTGGTGCATTGTGAGCATCTCGTGGAAGTTCTCTAAGTGCCGTTTTAACCGCTGCTTCACCCTTCCTCAACATCTCATGGTAGCGAGCTTCTTCAAGATCTAGAATGATTATTATTCCATCTCTACTTTGGAGAAATCCATCCATGTCAAGGTGAGTATCGATATGATGAGCGGCTAATTCGCTTAGAGAGACATCGATACCTAAATCTCCCTTCATTCTACAAACTCTACGCGCCATCATTCGAACAAGATAGCCTGCTTTTGCGTTACTAGGCACTAACCCATCACCTAGCATATTACATATTGCATGCATATGATCTGGGATTGCATAAATCGATGAAAGAGGTTCTGTAAGGCGTTTCAAGTCGGAGACTGATATTTCTACACCACCGTCTCCCAATCTTTCAACGAGTCTCTGGTACAATGAGTCGACATCGGTTCCAACATCAATATTGAGGATTCCAGCAAGTTGTGATAATTCAGCAAGTAAGTCATCTGTGTCGACACCCAATCCTAATCCTTCAACCATCGAATCAAAGCCTACGATTTGCTTCAACCAACCAACAGACTCAGGATAGATTGCCTCGTAAATTGTAGGAGTTCCTGCCGCTGCCCAACAAAATCTCTCCAAACCATATCCCGTGTCAATAATCTGGAGAGGCATTTCTCTGTATCGAAGTCCTTTGATTTCGACATCGCCGTCTTCATGCTCCTCTAGATTCATAAAAACCAGAGTGGCTAACTCCAGGCCACCGACAATGACTTCCAGAGCCGGACCTGCATTTCCACCACCTGACCAGGGATTTTCGATATAGGTAATATCAGCAGGCTCTATTCCGAATGTGTTTACCAGCATATCGTCACAATATCGAACACATTGATCGATCCAGTAAATCACATCACCGTCATCTGGTCGATTAAAGGCGTGGTGAGCCATCATTTCGAAAGTGGTTAAATGCCTACCAGAACGACCTACTGCAGCAACATCGGTTAATCGAATACAGGGCTGGCTTATCCCTAAGGGATTTGCCGGCGGAGGCACCAATCCACTAGTTACATGTGGCTGGAAATCAGCGATTGAAGCAATGGTCAAGTGAATATCATCCCGCCATCGAGCCAATACTGGATAAGGGTCTATTCTCGCATGCCCTCTATGCTCAAAGTAATCGAGGAATGTCTCTCGCATGGCATCTTTCAATTCTTTTCCACGCGTGGGAAAACCCTTGATTATTGGATTGCCAATAAAGGTGTATGAGTCTTCAACCGTATCACCAGATGTTGTACGATTTTCGTCTCTTGACCAAAACCTGAGACCAGTTACAGAACAAACTCTGCATGAGTGTCCTGACTCTTCCCAAAAGGGAATATTGGTCTCTCCGAACGCCATCACTGCCCCTCCCTGCAGCCTACCCATCGAACAAGTCGTCTTGAAAGCAATTGTTCATACTGCTGCGGCGCGTTGAAATCAATGGTGCTTCACGAGATGTCATGAGTTCTGCTTGGCGTGAGCATCTTCACAGTGATGGCGAGGGGCGAATGCGCATCTCCAAACATGGTTCTATGCTCACTGACGCAGTATTAATTTCAGATGAGAAACATATGGAATCTCATAGTGACGACCGTTCTCCTGAGCAACTCTGTAACACTGCAGGAATACCTGGAATCGTTGGTGATGCTTGGGCAATGGCTGATTGGCATTTTGGCTATGGCTTTCCAATTGGAGGAGTCGTGGCTACCGACGTAAATGCAGGGGAGTTAGGAGGTGCGATTTCTCCAGGAGGTGTAGGATTCGACATTAATTGTGGAGTTCGCTTATGTTCCCTAAATCTGGAGATTTCAGACATTGAACCCAAGTCGTTAGTTAGTGCTCTTGCAAATCATATACCCGCTGGTGCTACAAGCAAAGGTGGCGTTCAACTAGATGAGACGACTATGGCTTCTGTTCTTTCAGAGGGGGCGAAAGCCGCAATCGATATCGGGTGGGGTGAGTCCGGAGATTTGCAGGCAATAGAGTCCAACGGAGTGTTGGATAGCACGGAAAGAAATGTAGGTGAAAGAGCTCAGAAACGAGGGATGAAATCTCTTGGAACATTAGGTTCAGGTAATCACTTTCTAGAGTTGCAAGTTGTCGATAGGATAGAGGATCAAGTTGCAGCAAATGCCTACGGTTTGAGAGAAGGACAAGTCACCGCGATGATTCACACAGGATCAAGAGGCCTTGGACACCAGGTATGTAGTGAACATGTAGCCAAAATAGAGAGTAAATATCAACGCGACGGAGACCATTGGAAGGCGCCAGATTGGGAATATCGTTTACGAGATAGACAGCTTGCAGCAGCACCAATTTACAGTAGGGAAGGAGCAGCCTATCTCGATGCAATGAGAGCGGCTGGAAACTATGCCTTTGCGAACCGTTCTGCACTAACGCAAAGGTTGAGAAATGTGCTTAGAAACCAACTTGGAGTTGATGGAGAACTTGATGTTGTGTACGATGTTAGTCACAACATTGCAAAAGTCGAGGAACATGTTGTGCATGGTAAATCATGCAAATGTTGCGTGCATAGAAAAGGGGCTACTCGGGCCTTAGGAGGAGACCACCCGGAGCTTGCTAATCGATTCTCTAGTGTCGGTCAGCCTGTATTGGTCCCTGGCGACATGGGGACTGCTTCTTGGGTATTAGCAGGTCCAAAGAAAGGGGCTAATGACGCATTTTCCTCTTCTTGCCACGGAGCGGGAAGACAACTGTCTAGAACAGCAGCGAGGAAATCCGTCGATTCATTAGCCCTAAGAGAAAGACTTGAGGCTTCAGGGATTCATGTTCGAGCCAAAACTCCGAATGTGCTTGCTGAAGAAGCGCCCGAGGCGTACAAAGATGTGGATGAGGTAATTGCGCTCACAAATGCGGCAAATCTAGCAAGACCTGTGGCAAGACTTAGGCCATTTGCTGTGATAAAAGGATGAAAAAAAAGACATCACTGCCTTTCACGGTATTCAATTTCAATAACATCTCCGTCTTCAATGACATAATTTTCGTATTCGAAATTTTGTTGACCATTTACAAACATCACAACTTCATTATTGTCGTTAGCAACTTTGTTCATTATGTGTGTGTCATCAAATTGTTCGCCCCAGATTGAAAAGAAAGCACCTACAGGTGCATCCATAGCACCTGGAGTTTCTATGTGCAGCCTTCCAGTGTCATCATGTGTATGAACACCGCGCATTCCATTGGGACACACATCATCAGTGATACCTACTTCATCGGGAATCAGAATATTATTTCCATTGATGGTGATTGAAACACTTGCATGAATGTGAGAAATGCTTCCACTGTGGTCCGCTAGACAGACTTCTAAAACCTCCCAATCAGGAATTCCATCAGTACTTGTTTCAGAATCCAATATCACGTAACCTGCGAACGCTATCGTACAAACCAGCCCAGATGCAAGGAAAACCATTGCCTGATCCATAACTCCCGCACCGGTCAAACGATAATTAATGATACCATCAGAAGTTTATGCTTAGCGCAGGGTCGACACCAGAGTGGTGGGATTCCGCAAAACTCGAATTAGCCAATAAAGATGTTTTGCTGAAGTCTCTAATCGAAGAATTTGAAGAGCCTCGATTAAGTTGCCGAGGCGACTTATTTGCGACATTAATCAAATCGATCGTTGGGCAACAAATTTCAGTAATTGCGGCTTCTGCTGTCTGGTCTAGATTGTTTGATCTTGTTGGCAAAGTAAATCCTGAATCTATACTCGCAAAAACCCATGAAGAACTCAGGCAAGTAGGTTTGTCAAATAGAAAGGTGGAATACATCGTAGGAATTGCTGAGGCGTGGACTGAAGGTCTTAGTGAGATTGATTGGGAACAAATGAGTGACGAAGAGGTAGTACAGGAACTTGTAAAATTGCGCGGAGTAGGGCACTGGACAGTACAAATGCTGCTAATCTTTGCCTTGTTACGTCAAGATGTGTTTCCAATTGATGATATTGGGCTAATCAGAGGAATGGAAAAATTGTATAATTCCGGCAACCACCTAGAAACCTCTGAATTATACGAAATTTCTGAAAAATGGATGCCTTACCGTACAATGGGCGTATGGTATATTTGGAGATCAATCGACCCTGAACCAGTTGAATATTGAATCACATCGAATATCCGCGTCTTGGTTGATTCGGTATCTGTGGAGTATCGCCGGATTGAACGCCGTCAGCTTCCTCCATAATTATCGTAAGAAGTGTATGAACAAGGGTCCTCAAGTCCTCTAATTCGCCCCTCAATTCTTCTACAGTAACCTCATCGCTATGCTGGTCCATATTCCCATCCCCCATTGAGGAGAATTCATCCCCTCAGACCAAACTTCGTAATTCTGGGGTCTATAAACTCCACAGGTTAGCCTGACGGCCAAAATGGGTTTCACGCATGTTTCAGATGTTATTCGAATCAATGAAATTAGATGATTTCATCAGCTGTCCTGATCATCGTCTTCATATTCCTCTTCTTCATATTCTTCATCTTCGTAGTCGTATTCATACTCTTCTTCGTGATATGAATCGTCATCATCGTAGTAGTAATCATCGTCACCGCTTCTGGATCTGCTAACAAAGAACCCAACCATTGCAACTGCAACTAAGAAAACACCTCCCATGATGAGATATACCATTGTATCTTCATTAGTACCTTCGTCAACTATAGGTGCTTGAACTACTAACCCACTTACTGGATGGGCAGGATTGTCGAAATCATCGTCAACAATGATGTACAATACGGGTTGTCCAGGTGCTCCAGCAACCCATTCAAACCTTGCATAAACCGAAGAGGTCTCAGCAGGTAATTCCAGGTCTAGACCTGCTGATTCTGTTTCCCACTTTCCGTCACCAGTTAGTTCGTACAGGTTAATCTCTATTGTACCATCTCTCTTTCCACTATTTGACCAATATGTCTCGATAACAACTGTTGTATCTTGTAGTGGATCTTTAGGTGTAACTACAACATTATCGAGAGACGGACTAAACTCCATAACTCTCAGAGCAACGGCTCTTGGAGATTGTTCACTACCTAAACCTTGGATTTCATTTCCAGCTTTATCAGTGGAAGTTACCCAGAACATGATTCTGTCTCCATTTTCAATCTTGAACCCTTCAAGATTTGGTGAAAGGTCAAGTTTTCCTTGGAATACTTGACTGCCTTCTTCCATCAACAAGAGGCCTATAGCGCCTGTATCTTCTGTGCCTGCAACAGGTTGGTTGTCTCTCAGGTAAACCCAAGCAACCTCAAGATCTGAGTCTGGCATGCCAATTTCATCCTTAATTGTCAAGGACACCATTACTTCTTCCAATAGATCGGATTCAAGCACAGTTAGTGAGGAATCTGGATAATTTATCTGGTCGAATAAGACCGTTGGTGATTTACTGTCGACAGTGACTTTACCATCTGTATTGGTCGAGGTAGTTCCTATTCCAGGCACATTTAGGACAGTTGTTGTGACATTCATTGTAGGATTGAATGGAGCCCTCATTGGTAGTGTCATGGTGGAGTACCATTCACCCTCTTCACTAACATCAGCGAAAGAGGTAATTACTTCCGTCCCGTAAACCAAAGTCATCTCTACTTGTAAATCATCAGGTACTTCAGTGAATACTTCTCCAGACCCAGCATAGAATACCTTACCTGCCATATCGAATTCATCACCTTGCCTTAGATACAGATGAGCATCTTCTGTCACAACTATTGGAGGAGTCAAATCTGACATTCCAGAGGCTACAGCGACAAGTGAATTATCTAGTACCCAAGTTAACTCTCCGATGTTGTTTAGATATGCAACCTCGGTAATCTCATCGATGATGCTGACACTTGGCTTACATCCAAATTGACCATCTTCCCATGGATATTCCCAAGACAATTCGAACATCATTGCAAGTTCAATAACTGCCGAAGTGATTTGGGTAGTCTGCACGGTCAATGGGGAAACCATCGAATCGTCTGCGGTCCATAACTCTCCAGTAACAGGATTGTAGGATACTTCTCCTAGATTATCATCGATACGATCACCACACAGCATTATGGTGATATTGTCTAAGGTTTGCAAACCATTAGGCTCGCTTATTTGCATTGTAAATGTGTGAGGGACACCTGCCAGTAAATATCCTGTCTTTCTATCTAGATTGAATCCGTTGTTTATGATTTCAGTAGGCTCATCGGTTGCGACAATTACACTTGCCCAAGAATTCTCGGCACCGGCTCCACCACCAGTTCCTCCGTCCTGATAAGCCAGGCCGGCCCAATCGGTTCCTTCGAGATAAATGTGTACAGGACTGTTAAATGATTGCCCAGACACATCAATTCCCGCGAAACTGACCTGTTGCTCACCAGTCATTCCTGTGGAAAGTGGTTGAACTTGTGACAGATATTCTTCTTCTTCAGCAATACCGTTGGAATTAAGGTCATCTGAATCCGCTCTCCAATAGTGCATGGTTAATGTTTCACCTCTAGCCTGAGGTTCTTCTATTGAAACGAATAGGCTTAGAGGTTGAGACGGATCCCAAACCTTTCCGTTGGCATTTTGTAAACCAGCTGGAGTCATTACCTGAAGTGGACCTGCAGTTGGAGGCGTGTAATCGTTGACCATTACCACAACAGGTGGTTGGCCAGATGTATCTTCTCCACCAATTGACCCCGATAGCGGTCCGATTCTGAACAACTGTGGAGAGGCTGCTATTTCAGATAGCCCGGTTGGTGTACTGAATGTTCCGGAGAACACACCATCATCATAGGAATCCAACAGTAATAGAGAGCCTGATAGATTTAGTCGGACTTGGAAATCGGAACCCATAGGTCTTGTATCCAAGGAGTTCTGGAATCTAACTGAACCAGTGATATTGACCTCACTACCTTCCAAAATTGGGAACGGATAGAATGTTGAGAACTGATTCGAAATCAGACGTCCATACTGGTCGCGGATTTCAAATGAATCAATCTGTAAGTCATTTTCAACAGCATTTCCAGTTGTACCACTGGCAGAGTTAGCCGGCCATATAGACGCCCCATCCCCATCAAGAGCCTGAGCAATCCAATTGATTCGATCTAAATCATTCCAATTCCATGAGATGTCAAACTTCCAAGTTACCTGAACATCCATCCAGCCATCTCCTCCATCAACAACCGATACTTCACTAGCAGATGTGTCAAGAGACATTAACTGAGAACCTGAGGTCTGAGTGAATGCGACTGCACCAGAAGTCATACCCCATGAACCATCGTCAGAGTTGCTTACTTCAAAGGAAATTGTTTCTCCATCGGATGCATAACCGTCCAACAAAATGGTCTGTAATTCTGAATTGTCATACAAATGTCTGTGACTTGTCACAATCTCGTACATTGTACCGTCCGGATAGAACACTTGTGGTACTGCGAAATCCTTGTTTGTAATCATCAACTGATGGGAAATTTGCCCATTAATCGATATTTGACCAGCAGGTGCAGTGATATTTGTTGGTATGTTGATATTCACTGCACTAGGGTTCTCAGCCGCAGCTGTAGCATGGTAAGCTGCAAGAGATGTTTCCAGATCAGAAACTGTCTCATATAATGAATAAGATATAGCTAATCTAGAGAGGGTAATGGTCTGAGTTGTGGGACTTTCTAATGTAACATCAACCTCTTTCCAGTCTCTTGAATTGGCATTTGAGTCAGTCCATGAGCTGCTCATGGCCGATATTGACGCAACTTGGTTAGGAGAGAAGGTGAAGTAAGTCAAGTACTGATCTGATGAAGAAGTGTATTTTTGATATCCATTAACACCAATGTCAATCGAACTATCAAAGCCATCAGAATCAGAAGTGATAGCCAGTAATCCAGAATGTGCAATTGCGCCATCTGGAATTAGGATAGTCAAACTCTCCTGTACACCTGAAGTTAGTGATATTTCCATAGATGTCGAACCCATTTGATTGGGGTTAGCACTTGCTTCTTCTGCCAACATCGTGGTTTGCCAACCTAGATGTCCACGACCTTGAGAATATGGGAAGTCCCAATCATCTGAATCATCTTCAGCAACATCAATTGCAACATCTCTTGCGGGCTCTGCATAGACAGGTGTAATCAACATCTCTTCGATATATCCGTTTGGTGGCAAAGTTACTTCAATTGAATATCCATTGATTGGATTAGCGAAGGAAACATAACCTCCCGCTGTATTGTTAGCAATATTGTTTCCATTAGCATCCAGTACCTGAACCAGAACATTGTTTGAGGAATTTCCAAGGAAATTAATTCTCTTAATTGGCCTGACTGAATCAATGTAATCAGATGTTATTGTACTTGTAATAGCAGTTGCATTCAACAAGTCATCAATCACCTCAATTCCGGAAGGTATGTTCCAACCATTGAAATCGAATAATTCTGCAGAAAGGATTCTAGGGCCTCCAACTTCGACATGCCTAATAATCGGAGTAGAAATTGTGCTAGATGAAGATAATTCCAATCTCACCTTAATTGCAGAATGAGTTTCGGAATCTACACCTGCCAAATTAATCGGGAAATCGAGTGACTCAAAACCAATTATTGGCTCTTCGGTAGTTGCATCTAGAATCGAGCCTGTCACAGTCGAATTGTCATCCACCTTGCCTTCAATCTCGACGATACCCATGTTGAATGAATCTAATCCATTCAGTTCTATAGGTTGGCTAATCCAATCGCCAGGGCTGCTGAAGTACCCCTGTCTAACGCCCACATTGTCAATGAACCAACCCTGTTGAAGGGAACTGGAGTAACCGTATTTGTCAGCAGCAATAAATTTGAATCTGACATCACTACCTGCCCATTCGGCCATTGATAATTCAAACGAGGTGAAGTCAGTATCTCCGCAACTAACGTCTGTCCAAATAGGCATTCCATCTAGATTTGTTAGGATGTAGTAAGTTCCAGACACATATGTTGCCATAGTATCAGTGTACCATCCTGGGTTTACAAGCTCCCAAGGGCCACCATCTACCTCTACCATCAAGGCGCCACCGTTCATGTGACCTTGCCAGTTATTGTATTCCCAACACATCCACATATCGAATGTGAAGAAAGATATTCCAGATTCTGGAACAGAGATATTAGGCGATACTAAACTTGCTTCTTTTACGCTTCCAGTGAATGAACCCCCCGCACCTATTGCGTAGACGTAGGGGAATGAAGCGGCTTCAGAGGGGCCATAATCATCAGAAACAATCGGTGTCAAATCCCAGCCACAATTATAGTTGTTCGAGCAGGTTTTGGTATTGGTTCTTGTAAATCCATCAACATCATCGACTTCCGGTTCAGTAACAGCTGAGTCTTCGAAACCATGAAGATTGTCAATGAAACCAGAAGTTAGAGTCAGGAAACGCCATTCATTTCCAGATGGTGATGTAGGAGTATTTGCATCTGGGTAAACACTGTAGAGAGTTGCACCAGATGAGTCAACTGGCCTGAAACCATAGAGTGTTAATCCTTCTCTCCCATCTGGATCTGGTGCGTTGGTAGCGCTCTGTCCATAACCAACACTTCCGTCAGTCTGAACTACGAAACGAATGGTGATGTTCGGCACTTGGTAGGCGGTTGGAACATCGCTAAGGATAGTAACTAAGCCTCCGCTATCATCTCCGTAGCTATTACCATCCATATCTGAATAACCATAGTTAGGAATAGATCCCGAACGTGAGCGACATTGAGTTGAGGTACTACTACTTGTGGAAGTAATATCTATCCAAGTACCTCCATTATTATTTGATAATTCAAAACATGCATTATCCCAACCCGATCCTTCTAAGTCCCAGTGAATATCGAATTCAATGTCAGTAGCTCCTGTCAAATCTAACCCTGAATATGTCAGATAGCCTAGTTGATTATGACCATAGTAACAATAGTTTGTGTACATGTAAGCCGCATATCCATTCACATCACATCCATGATGCCAAGCACCACTGTTATCACCGTCATTGTGATAATTTATGTTGTCAAGGAACCATCCTGCAGAGCCTGAAGAAGTATCAGCAGTTACTATCCTGAATCTAAATTGAATTTCTGTAAATGTAATGATGTCAGAAATATTTGACAGATTTGTGGATGAGGACACCCAACCGCTTACCGCATCTCCACCAAAAACTGGAATTGTGCTTGAAGAGGGTGTGCCAGATACATCAAGATCGCCCATCGATATGGAATGTGTGTAACCTGACTCTAGATCAGTCCAAGTCCAACCACTCCATCCTGATGAACCATTCCTCAACCTATGTTCAACCCATGCTCCATCACCGGTTTCTAGATCATGCCAGTGGTCAAAAGAAAACGAGTAATTGACGTGAGTATCTGGGTTAGCAGGAATGTCAGAGGGCGGTAGAAGTAACCAAGCATCTGTGCCAGGATCTAATGCTTGACCTGGTAGTGTACCTACTACCACTTCTCCTTCAGATGGATTTGCAGGGACTACACCATGGGCTAACTGTTGTTGATCGCCTACAATGGTTCCGCCTAAATCAAGCAAAGATGCAAACCATACTTCTTGGCCATCACAAAAATAGAATTCTCCTTCAATCTCAGAAGCATTTAGTGAGGTGTTTTTGTCGTAATAAATTGAAAAATCGTTACCCCAAATGACGTGTGTACCTCCATACGGACAGTTGGAGTCTCCAGTTGTAAGAGTGTAATCCATCACGGTTACGGTACTATTCTGTACGGTACCATTAACATCACCAGCTGGTGGTTGACCTGTACCATTCTCAATTGTCATATTGGTCTGACACAGGTTTTCTGTAGAAATGACTTCATCGTCATCTAGAATATTATCGAAGTCTAAGTCGTAACCTGAGGTGAGGTTGTATAGCAATAAATCCCCACATTCATCAGATGGAGCGATAGGGTTCTGTAAAACCCACAGATGGGAACCAGGACCTGAATGATAATCATCCGCCATTGCAATTGAGAAATTGCCATTATCATCAAAATTCCAGACCGATGACGTACTACCGTCGTCATACATGGTTAGGTTTCCATCCAAAATGGAATCGGTTGCTCCATCGTAAGTGCCGTTGTCGAAATCATTGCCGCTAATCGAAATCGAATCTAACCCTGATGAAGCCATCGGAACGCTATTGACGGAAATCCATCCATCAGTTATCGTCTCATTACTTGGAACACTGAAGGCATTCGTAGTAACGCCATCATCATCGGGATTAATCGGTGTTGTAATTGTCCAATTCGTAACTCCTGCACTGGCGAACGGAGCGAATATCATCAACATTACAAGGGCGGTTGCTAGTCTGCGGCGGCCGGCGGGCATAGCCCCAACATACATGGTGAGATTATATACAACACGGTCCCTGTTCTACGAACAGGTGAAAACTGTGGTAAACTATAGCGACAGTTATGGTAATACAACGGAGGTCGAAAAATGTTCAAATTGGAGCCACTGGGGGGAATTGAACCCCCGACCTTCGCCTTACCAAGGCGACGCTATACCCCTAAGCCACAGTGGCAGTAAGACCCCCACCCGAAGTTCCGATTTAATCACTACGGGTTGGGAGATGTCGCTGTATCCATGTCTATGTTGCAAAGAAATGCTGCGTCAGACTAAAGTCAAGGTCGTATCTCGAAGGATATGAGCCGAGGTCGCATAGCCTGGTATTGCGCATGACTGGAAATCATGTGGGTTCTACCCTCGGGAGTTCAAATCTCCCTCTCGGCGCCACTCAAAATCAACTAAACTTCAAAGGGTCAACTTTGCAATTAATCAATTCCAAATTCAAGTGTGTTTCTTATGGTTGATTGCTCGCGGAGTGATACGTGGAAGAAGTACAGGTCGACGCGTTCGACGGAGAATTGGCTCAAGAAAGTCAAATCCGTCTGAGTGATGTAGAACTTACCCTAAAGTTAGAAGAGCGACACCCTAGACTAGCTTCTTTGGATTCAATTATCCAAGAATATGCATTTCATGGAAAGATGATTTTCCAACAATGGGGAGTTACTGAAGCAATGATCATTGGCATTGGAACCTTGTCAATAATACTCGGTGCATGGGACCTTGGAATAGGCGAAATAGCAACTGGTGGAGATTACAACAGATGGGGCCTATACGGAGAGGACGCTGGATTTCTGCATGTCAATGATTTCTCACTGATGTTAGCTTTACTTGCAATTATTGCTTGGTTTGGGTTCTTTTCTTTACTTTGGACAAGATTTCCTTTGATGAGAGAAAACCTTGTTTGGCTGAGTATAGCGACATTAGCAGTTCAACTTGGATTCGTAATCAGCCACTCTTCAGCTAGTGATTTCCCATTCGACACAAGTACGGGAGATTGGGCAGGTTTCGGCATTGGTAACTTAGTCCTAATTTTCCTTGCAATAATTGTTGTACACAGGGCTGTAATCGAAACTAGAGATATTCATGTGGAGGAACGACACACACACCCCGACCCTCGGGTAGTTCAGAAGGCATGGAGAGATCATAGTTTGAAAGCATGGAGTTTGAATTTAGCAACATGGATGGTTTTTCTTAATATTTCATCTTGGGCTGGTGCGCACGCGGTTTCTCCTCGGCCTCCAATCGAAAACGATATGACTCTATATGTCGTCATTTATGCACTATTTGGAATCCTTTCAATGGCTTTGCTACTCCATGTATTGTGGTATCCACAGTTTATGTTAGGCGCAGCAGGAGATCGTATCCAATCTGTAAGGGCAAGAGAAGTTGCTGGCGAATTTGTTCCCAAAAGAGCTACAAAAAGCCAAGGCTCATGCCCGATATGTAACGCTGATTCCGTTGCGGTTAGAAATCAAGATGGCGTGATTGAGGTTCCTTGTTCTAATTGTGATGGTAACGGAGCTCCTGGCGCTGCTTGCTCAGAATGTGAAGCAATAATACCGGCAAGAATATCCTGTAGAGAATGTGGTTCCAGTACCACAGTAATAAGTCACTTTTCACGCTCCGATGCATGGTAATTTGAAAGTCTGAGGAGCCAGAATGTTTCTAGATTATTTTCTACCGCTTTACGATGATTTTTTGGATAAAGTGCCTTCTAAAATAAGGAAAATATTAGGTTTAATTCTATTTTCAATAGGTACTGTTTTGATAATTTCAATGAATATCCCATACTTACTTGTTGGAATTATCCTAACTCTTCTCGGGATTGTGACATTTTTCCATAATTCGTTGAACAGAGCACCATTATGGGATGAAGAATCTAATGAAAATGAAATAGAGAATACATCTGAAGCTAACAATCCAACAACCTACAATAGCGCGTTACCATGGTTGATTGGCTCTGTTTCTACATTAGCATTTATTCTAGTAGCATCGGTGATTTTTCTTTGGCTTAGATCAGTGGCTGATGAGATCTTGATTGGAGGACCTCCGCCAACCTTGACCGGATGGGAGCAATCGTATCAAGAATTGACTGGATTCGACGAAGTATCTGGATTGGATGGAAGCGGTGTTGTGGTTTGTGTAGTAGATTCTGGCATCGAAATGGATCATCCTGATTTACAGCACCTTACACTAGCCGGTTGGTTAGATGTAATTAATGGCGAAAATGAGCCATATGATGACGAGGGTCATGGAACCGCAATGGCGGGAATTATTGTCGCAAAAAATGGGCTTAGAGGGAATGCACAAGGTGTTGATTTACTGGTTGCAAAGGCAATAGATTCCAATGGAGAAGGAACTGATACAGGAATTGCTGATGCGGTTGATTGGTGCGCAGATAACCAGGCAGATATCATCTCATTGAGCCTAGGGGGAGAAGGAGGGATTGGTTTTGGTGGAATTACTACTGACCAACTGGAAAGTGCAGTTCAAGACGCTCTTGATCAAGGAATATTCGTGGTTGCGGCAGCGGGAAATGATGGACAGGATGATGATGGAGACGTATCGTCCCCGGGTTCCGTAGAGGATGTTATCTGTGTTGGTGGAGTGACTAGGCTGGGCAATGTATGGAGAGGAAGTTCTCAGGGAGATAACGATGGGAGACTTTGGCCTCCAATGCTGCCTCGTTCAAACCCGGATATGAAACCTGAAATTTTAGCTCCTGGAGCTGAAGTTCCCATTCTTTTTGCAGGTGGTGCCGGAGATGGTGCATGGTGGGGATGGGCCAGTGGAACCTCAGCCGCTACAGCTTGGGTATCTGGAGGTTTGGCAATTATTCTAGAAGCGCACCCTGAGTTGCAAAGAGAGGGGGCCTCAGGTGGCCCAAGTGCAATCGAATTTATCAAAACCCAATTGAGTGAAAATTCACAAATGGATGATGGGCAATCCGAACACGATGACAAGTTTGGTTATGGAATATTTAGAATTGATTTAATGTTGGAGGTATTGAGTAACTCAAGTTCAGAAAATGATGTGGAATACTCCTCCAACACTCTGCAATACACCGAAATTGAACATCAATCAAATCAAGCAGAGCGGAGGAAAACTCCTAGTGTCCCTCCTGCGAGTTCAACGAAAGCTGCAGAGTGGTCGGAGTTGACCGACTGAACAAATTCAATCCATTCATTGAATGAAGCTACGACCTGTTGTGCGGGAGTCATTTCTACTCCTTTTTCCGGCTCACCAACATCTCCTGTCGGCACTTGTGGTTCCAAGGCCATCACTACCCCGCCTGGTGCTAGTAAATTGAATGCCAGAGTTGCAGCTCGAACTCTTTCTATCTCTGGTAAATCGATGATTACCAAATCGATTGGCTGGGGAAGAGGTGCACTTCTCGCAACATCGGGAAGTGTCGTATTTGCGGCATTCCAAGATTCGGTCTCAGCAGCGATTTCACTCCATGGGTCCGAAATCACCTGGGCCCATTGAGATGCATCATATCGACGAAGTAATCTATCTATGATTACACCAAATTTTCCACCTTCTTCAATGACACGGAGGGTGTCAGGGCGATTGCTGCCCTCCGAATTTTCGATTGCTGGATCCCCACACCATAAATCCATCATCCAAGCGGTAAGATGCCCAATACCTCCGCCGATTATTACAACATTCTTGGCAGGTATTCGGCCAACTATGTCGCGAATCCTTTTTCGAATAGAGCGTGGTAATGGCCTCAAATCCATGTGAATCATTTGTTCGCCAATAGCAGCGGCGATTTCTGGTTCAGAATCACTCCTCGATCCATCATCACCAAGAAGCTGCTCAAACATCTCCCTTTGAGACATAGTTGGTAGGCCTATCCCACCCCCTATCTCAGTCATATTAGTGCCTCCAGTAGCTCTCTCTTGAACCATCCCTTTCGCGGATGGCTTCAAGAACAGCGGGTCAGCCGCTCAGATGTGAACCAAGGGCTAGATGACGAGGAGACCGTCGATGTCTCGGAATGTTCTAACTGTGAAGACTTCACAGAACACAAAATTCTTCGAAGAGTGAAGAAAGGAGAAGGGGAGGACCTACTAATCCAATGTGTTGATTGCAATGAGGTGCAAACCCTCCACTTGAGACCCGGAAAAGCAGTCAATATTACTTCAATTCTTTCCGATGGAGCCGAAAGTCAAACACAATCTGTTGAATCGGACGATGATGAATTGATTACCGTAGGAGATGTGTTTGACCATAATGGGACACTCTACAGAGTAACTAGGATAGATGATTCGGACACTAGGCCAAAGCAAACCATGCTAGCAAGAGAAATCTCGACCCTATGGGCTGTTCGCTGCGATAATTGCAAAGTCCGTTTAACAATGACAGATGGAGAAGAAAGTAGATCACGAACTATTGAATGCTCGCCTGATGAAGTTTTTTCGTGTGGTACAATTATGGAAATAGAAGGGGAACGATGGAGAATTCGTGCCCTCCATACTGGAAAAGGAAGAACCCTTCGAGGCAAGCGGACAGCTATCGAGCTTAGGCGGATTTATCTTCACCCTTCATACAAGGGGGAAGAAGAGGGAAGACAAAATAGGCGCTGACTATCTTCTATTTGTCCATGGCATAATGATACTTTTTGCGACATGCCAAGCGACATCCGGGTTTTCTCTTAATCGACGCATGCTATACTCATACCACCTGCTACCATAGGGAATGTATACCCGTGTTCGATGGCCTTCCTTAGCCAAATTTCTCCTTATGTTCCCTCTTACTCCGAGAAGGAATTGAAATTCATATCCCGGCCCCTTACCGGCTCTTACGGGGCCTGCATTTGCTCTAGGGTCGTCTATGTTTGGACCCATACCCCTGTTTCCTAAAGCGACAAGAGAATGTTCGATCACAGGTATGTCATGAGATGCAATCGCGGTATACGCTCCTGCATCCAATAATTCTTCAATCGCCTTATTTGTTGCGAGAACAATATCATGATATTTTGTTTGGGCAATATTTTCTGATTCAAGGTAAATCCCCTTACAGATCCTAACATCTGAATTGCCTCCCAATTTAGAGGATAGCAAAGAAATATCTTCAGTTGTTCTGAACAACCTAGATTGGAGAACCGTTCCTATGTTACTGAGCCCTCGATTGTGCATCTCTGTAACAATATCGATTGTAGATTGAGTCACTCGATTGTCTTCCATATCTAATCTCACGAAAATATCATTTTCTGATGCAATTCGAGTGATTTTTTCTATGTTCTCGATTGCTATTTTTTCATCAATTAATAATCCAAAAGCAGTTGGTTTGAGAGAAATATTTGCATCTACTCCTTCAGCAATGATTGCGTCCAATGCTCTATGATATTCGCTTACGAAAAAGTCTGCCTCTTCCAAACTTGTAATTTCTTCACCCAATACATCTAGGGTAAAGCAGGCACCTTGGGAATTCATCGAGTGCATTACCCGCACTGCACTATCTAAGTCAGGGCCTGCAACATATCTCTTCGCTACCCAACCTACAACAAATCTTGGAGTGATTGGCATCATCAGCATGACGAGTCGCCCGAGTACCCCCATAATTGCACCCGTGTAGCAGGAGCACTTTCACGGTTGCTCAGGGAACAATCTCTTTCCCTCGGCGAACTTCAACTCCAATCAATGATAATTCTGAAATTATTGCCTTTCTTTGCCAACCTTTGAACGATTTACGATCGAGATGTACGAAGACGGTTCCACCAGGATATGCAATACGGGTTTTCTCAATAGCTTCCTTTAGGCTATGACGCCAAGGACCTGATGGTGATTCTTTATTCTCGTCATCAAAAATTAGAGCATAATTTGCGAGTAAATGACCGAATGGTAAACCGCTGCGTCTAGCAATATCAGAATGCCGCGGGGCATAATGACCACCGCCTAACCCGACCATTACCTCACCTGTACCAGGCCATTCGCCTTCGGCCAAACCGTCAGATAAGCCTAGAACTTTAGAAATCACTTCCGCCCAGAGGTTTGCAGCATCTTTGCGAATCCACTCAGAATCCGTCGAACCAATCTCTAGGTAAAGTGTAGGTTTGGTAAGAACGGGACCATGGTGAGTTGTTTCTAAACTAACTTCAAATTCGTCCGCTAATTTTGATTTGGAGCATTCTTCCCTTAGGGCCGAATATATGGCAGAAAACCTCGGAGATGGAGGTACTGCCACACCCTTCATACCGCCAGCAAATCCTTCTTCTCCATGAGGGATTTCACCCGGAACTCCTATTGCGTGAACGGTGAGAGAAGGTCGTCCACTTTTCGCAGCATGGCGAGAAAGAACCAGGACTTCATCGACTGTTTCCGATGTCTCTTTTTCGTGAATTAAATCTATACCATCCGCGTAAATGTGTAACTTTTCAATCAATAATAGATGAATTGGTTGGATGGAGTGCCTCATCAATAATCCATGAGGAAATATTTCGAGAGTATCCCAACCTCCAAGACTGACAACTGCTTCATGGAGATTCACAGATGCGTTATCTGCTCTGGATGCTACCAGTAGTGTCACCATATTATTGGGCAAATAGCCTGTTACCTTCAACCCATCCAATAACCAATACAACATAGAGAGTCAGTGACACCACAGGTTCAAACACAAGAACCGCGGGGTCGAGCCGTGGAACGTACTGTCCCCTTCACTCCAACTAAAGTTGATGTTTGTGGAGACAATTACATCATCACAGGGAGTCTTGGTGAATTAGCAAAACTGACGCAAGATGGTAAATTAATTGAGGAATATTCTATCCCATTTCCCTCATCAATTACTCACTCAACTACCTTAGGAGATTTTTGGATTGGAATATGGGTAGAAGCTGAAATGAGATTAGCAAGAATGTCAAGCCTAAATTTCAAAAATTCTTGGGAAAATGGTCCTTCTCGTGGTGAACTGAGGACTTCCTCAGACCCCATGTCATTACACCCGAGAAACACGGTTTGGTCTCACGCGCTTGACTCTGAACCTACATGTATTACAGATATTGGTGATGATTTCTGTTTTGTTTTACGCGGAAAAGGGATATATCGAATGGACAAACATGCAAATGAAGTATGGAGATCAAACTTACCCGGTACCATTGATGGAAATTTAAGGGGGTCTGAAACCGCAATATCAATTTCTCAATCTGATGATTTCCTCAGTATATGGTATGACAATGGATTAGTAGTCGATATATCGACGGATACAGGTATCGAAATAGATAGGAGAAGATTACCTGTATCTGACAGAATAGAAAGAGTATTTCATTCTGAGAATTTTCATTTGTTGGCTCTATCAGAACAGGGATTTCTTATTGCAAATGGCGAGGAAATATTGCAATCTCACAAGACCCCTGGACCATTATTTGCGGCAAGATATAGAAATGGGCACTGGGAGTTCACGGGTTGGAGATTCGATGGGACATTAGGTAATTCTGGCCTAAAGATTCACTCTAGAAAACAACTAGGCATCGGCTTTGTTGCTGACAGAGTCCTGACAAATGATGGAACCTTGTGCGATTTTCCGATTACTCGTTCTTGACTGTGTGGCCACATTTTCCACAGGTTTTACGGTCAGAATGTTGGCCTAGGAAAACACCCGGCCCACAGTTTGGACAGGTTTCCGCCCTAACTAACTCGTCCCCTTCAATTGTGTATTTCGACCACTTCGAGTTTGCGTTGGGACTATCTGACATCACTCATCGCCTCCTTCTTCTGATTCAGCCTCTTGTCCATCCGAAGAGGGCTCCTCGGCAACAGGTTCTGGAGCGGCAGGAGAGTGTATCGCAGCGTGGCGATTATGGATAAATTCCGGCTCAACTTTTGCCGATTCAGCGTCGCCATAAATTACTGCAATTCCAGTAGTCTGAGGTCGGCCAAATCGGGTATTTACGTTCTTGACGAATGTAAATTCTTTCTTTGAGCCAGGTTCAGCCTTTGCAGCGGCAGCAACCATTTCGGAAAGCGTAGGTGTTGCCCCTTTGGAATGATTCCACCTGAAACTAATCTCTACTCGATTAAGCAATGGATTTTCTTTTCTATCGATAATTTCCATATTCATTTCCTCCTTATCGTATGTTCACCTTCAATGCATAGGACCCTGGGTCGTTGATATTCAAACGCTGAGCGACTTCAGACCGCTTTGGATGCATGATGACCACGTAACCCGACCAGTCAGTGGTGACAGGTGCGGAAGGGCAATGCATGCATTGTGGAGGATCACTTTTTTTCTCAGGATCTGGTAGAATTCTGTTGCACTCTCCGCAAGCGAAGGATTTGGCCATACTCAGTCACCCCTAGTTAACCAATCGTGAGCACCGAGGCCGGACATCTTACAGTTCAATCCGATTTTACTAGACCTTGGATCGTTTTGATTAATCGCCTTTGACACGATTCGGGAACGTACATACGAACCCTCTTCGATGTGCTTGCCGGATTGAGAACCTTCGATTCTCCTAATGCCCATGTTGACTTGAACTGGTTCATCAAGAATCTGTGACTTGTGGAGTAGTGCTTCTATCGGTCCAATGCGAACGAATGCACCGTATTCAGACACCTCAGAAACTGCGCCATCTACTACTTCATTAGCTTCCATTGTGAAGTGTAGAGCCTTGAAGCGAACTCTCTGATAGATTGCACCATCGCCGTGAATTATCTTTCCACGGCCTACGGTTTCGTGATCGTAAGTTAGAAGTGTGTAGTTTTCGTCTTCATCAAATCTGCCCTCAAAAGCTGCGTGGGCCAAATCGTCAATATGGTCTTCCAACTTACGTCCTTTTCGGATATATTCCGCTGGGATTCTGATGGTATCTTCCATCGTTACTAGGCTGTACATTCGGTTTCCTCCAATCGCCGGACCGCTCCGAGTTCAGTCGGAGGAAAGGCAGTTTAACCCTCCCGTCCCTCATCGGCTGTGCCTCCAGAGGAGAGGTCCGTGCGATTTGCCGACCTAAGACCCTGCTATAAGCGCAACGGATGAGTTTCTGAGGTAGAAATACTCTCGGCGAGAAGTAAATTACCCTCAGACCGTAGGTCTGAATGAGAGTTTACCCCTAACCTTCAAGTGGCTCGGAAAGCGGAAGATTGACTCTGATGAGCATGCAGAGCCCGAGTTTCAAGTCCTCTAGCGAGCAAAAAGCGCTGCTCGCAGTAGTATTTTTGCTACTGCTTTCGCTATCTCCGATGCTCATCTTAGATTCAGACCGAGGCCTTGATTTGGAGGATTTAGAGAAAAAATCCGCATTTACAGGTACAGTAGACCCTTGGACAGATGGAGGTCAGCCTTGGCCTCAGCCAGGGAGATTAGCCCAAAGAACATCCGAGGGACCACTCCATTCTCCTGCCGGTGGTGCGGGGACCGAATCACCGACTAACGCGACTGAAATGTTCTCTGTAGTTGACCCAGTGATTAACTGGGAGTACGGCACCTATTCCATAGGTACTGACGCACTCGGAACTCCGATAGCAGATTTAAGCCAACAAATCGTGACTGAAGAGTCCGCCATCGAAAGGTGCGGAGGAGATTCTCTATTCATTGTCCTAATCCAAACTGAAGTTGTTGGAGGTACCGACCACAGCATTGTGAAAATTATCGAAGGCGAAGATGCTGATTTGGCTTGGGAGGTTGATTTGGGGGCCACCGAGACAATCAAAGCGTCGCCAGTTATTGTAGACCTTGATGATGATGGTATGCAAGAACTGATAATTGTTTACGACGCAGGTGGGACTCTGTATGTTGATGCATATTCTCCAAGGCTTCACTGTTCAGTAACAGGATGGTCTCCGGGTGGATCAAAAAGTGGAGAGTTACTTTGGAGTTACAGTGACGACAATCTACAGATAAGTAGTACAAATGGACCCTATACCTCTTCCTGGTTAGGTGGACATAGACCAACAACTCAGCCCTTACTTGCTGATCTTGACTTAGACGGGGACGCCGAGTTAATATTGGCTGTTATCGATGATAACGAAAATCCAGTAGTCTTAGCACTCCCTCTTGGAGCAAACGGAGTACCCACCCCGATATGGCAATCAACATTAGAGGATGGCAGCCATCCTTCTGACCCCTCATTTGCTCAGATTGATGACCAAACTGCATATGTTTTACTCACAACAACTGAAGCATCTAGCGGAGCGATGTGGGTTTGGAAATTGGACTCAGTTTCAGGGAACCAATTATGGTCCCTGAGTCTATCTAATCTAGATGGTGATTCTGATGTCCCTCACATTAGACTGCCAGGTCCTGTAATCGCTAATCTAGATTCTGACACCACGCCTGAAATGATAATTTCAATCCCAACTGATGCAGATGGTTCAACTAGTGTAGATGGAGCAGAATTTAGAGGATTGGAGATTGATGACGGTTCGGAAATATGGTCTTTTGAAGCAGTAAATGGATTTGCTGATGCCCCACCAATTGCAATAGATTCAGACGATGATGACATGATAGACAGGGTCTGCTGGGTGACATGGTATCAGGAAACTACAGCAAGGCACGGACATGCTGGTTGTCATGATGTCTCGGGAAATAACCCCCAAATCGATTGGTATAATGACATAGAACAAACTAGCGGCTCACCTAACGACGAGATTGCTGTGGCACAACCAGTTTGGATGGATATCGATGGTAGCGGAGCTCCAGAATTACTAGTTGCATATGGAAGAACTCTTTGGGCTTGGGATGGAGACACCGGGACTCAAGCCGCAATCAACAACAATTGGAATAATGAAGTAGAAATTGACCACAGGACTTGGTCATCTCCGGCTTTGGCGGACATAGATGGAGATGCAACATTGGACATAGTTCTAGGTGACACCGTAATTTCTACGGCGCTAGCAGATGTTAGACCTCTGTTGGATGGTCGTGCAATAGAATTCAATCCAAGTGCGCCCAATCCAAACGAAGAAGTTACTATTACAGCCTTCTTTGAAAACGCAGGAACTACTGAAATCGATGAGGCTGTAGACGCGGTACTGTACGCTGATGGAATTGAGATTGGTCGCCACCGTGCTAGCAGCTTAGAACCGACTGATCCAACTGGTTCAGCAGGGTTCGAATCTTTCTCTGTCGAATGGTCTGGTGGACTTGGAGAATACAATTTCGAATTGGTCCTTGATCCATACCAAAATGTCACACAATCACGCTACGACAACGATGCACAATCGGCTAGCTTGACCATAGTCCCACCGTACAATGCTACATTTGAGATGCCCACTAATCCAGTCAGAGTTAACCCTGGAGAATTTACAATCGGTCAGCCAACTATCCGGTCTACAGGTCGGCTTGCCGGTGTTTGGAGTATGGATGTCGATGCTAGTAATCTACCACAAGGGTGGACCTGGAGTGACCAAACACCTGGCGGCATTACGTCAATACAAATTTCAGCAGATGGGACTTGGACTCCTTCTCTAAGAATCAACGCTCCGGAAAATGCAGATGGGTCTGATGCCGGATATTTATCCCTCACACTTTCACTTGATGAAGACGAAAATGTTAGTGTCAGCGGGTTTCTACCAGTCGAGGCAAACCGCACACGTGGATTGTCAATTAGAGGACCGGCTGGAACAACTGCTAGCACCGGATATGGCCTAATTGGAGATTCTGCCGAAGCATGGTTAATCGTCGAAAATCTCGGTAATGCCGATGAAAATTCAATCTCCATGTTCTGGGACAGTACCTCTTGGGATTCTGCAGAAAATAGCCTGACCTTGTACGATGAGGCTGGAAGTGAGATTCCTGCGTTAACTCTCTCTGCTGGAGAGGAAAAAATCATCTCAGCAAGGCTAGATGTGCCAATTGATGCATCGTTAGGAGATAGTGTTTCTACCCCACTCACAATGTGTGTTGGAATAGGAGAGGATGAATCTTGTCAGACGGTGCAATTACAATTTGTTGCAACTAGTGTGATAACTGAAACAAATCACCAAAGGAGTATGCCTGAGAATACATTGCAATGGAATGTTATTGCTGATCTTCCTGCCTCTTCAGGAGTTTTAGATTGGAAAATTAGTGAAGCAGGAATGAGTATAGAGGATTGGATTTGGTCCGCTTCCGGCTCACTGTCAATTAATGGAGATGATTTGGCAATGCAAGGAATTCCGGGTTCAAGAGTGGTCGGAACATTATCTGTTGAACTTCCTGTCGATGCACCTCCTGCTTTCCACACATTTTCAGATTCCAGTAGCCTCGGTGCGGATTATTCGCTCCGATTGTCAGTGGAGGTTCTACAGATTTACAGAACATCACTTACATTGGTATCACCAATTGAATCTCCACATATGGTAGAAGTCGAGGAATCCATACCATCTACTGTTAGGTTGTATAATCCAGGAAATGGTGAAGACACCTACACCATGTCTCATGCAGTTATATTGGATAACAATCTGCCTGAAGACCCTGGAATCTCTGTCGTCTTCAGTAGCTCTAGAGTAACTCTAGGTGCGGGAAGCTTGAGAACTCTCCCCGTTGAGATTATTCTACCGGATACAACACCTGCAAGAACTCCGGTTAATATTGAATTATTCATGACCTCAGAAGGAAATACAACAGTATTTGATTCTGTGATTCTAACTCTAGAGGCAAGGCAAGATCACCGATGGGATGTCGCGCTTTTTTCACCATTAGGAGATGTAGAAGGCAATACATTTCCGATAAGTCCCGGCAGTACCTTTGCAGTAGAGGTCTTCGCCACAAACATTGGAAATCTTGACGATGGACTATCTGTATCTGCAACTGGACTTCTGAATCAACAAGGAAGTGATTCAGCTACTGATTGGAAAATATATGGAGAAAATACCACAGAGGTCCCGGTAAACAGTTCGACTACTCTGTATTTGGAAATAGAGGCACCATTTGGTTCATGGAACGGAACCACTTACCAAATCAGCGCTTCAATAGTTGCATTTGATGTCGAAATCCAGACCTTCACATTCACATTAGTGGTGTCCCATGTAGCAGGTTGGAACGCCATGGCATCTAATGCGGACTTAGAGATAGACCCCTTCGGATCGACGGTTTCACTTACTGTTGTTCAAGAAGGAAATTCACCTACTCGTCCATATGTAAGTGTGCAAGTGGATGGAGAAATTGGATGGGAAGTTGATACACCATCCGATTTACCAATCTTAGACCCTGGAACTACCACCAGTCTAGAATTACATATCACTCCACCAACTACTGCCAGGCACGGAAGAACTGTTGAATTATTGGTAAAATTAAGAGAAGCAGATGGTAGTAGTGAGGCTACAATTACACTACCCCTTAGAGTATCTGAGATTCATGAATTCACCCTACAAGGAACAGGTAATTGGATTGTCTCGGATTCGGGAGGTTATCCTCATGCGGAACTACATAATCAGGGTAATGCGCCTACAACAATTTCTCTAGAGGTACTTAGCCTACCCCAAGGCTGGCAAGTGTCAGGACCAACGCAAGTCGTAATAGGTGTAGGAGAGATTACTGGTGTACCATTAGAGGTTATTCCATCTTCAGATTGGGGAGGTGATACTAGAACAATCAGAATTCTGGCACAAGATGAAGCTGGCAATCAGAGAGAAATCTCTCTCGACACACAATATGAAGACCACTCTTGGGCATCCTCACCAGTGATTGTATCGATGCAAGGAGATAGTGCCCTGCTGAGTATTCATGGGACTTCTCCCGATTCCTCAGTTGTTGATGATTTCCAGTCTACTCTGCAATGGGATTTGCAAGGGGGCTGGGTCTGGCAAGCAAATACGGCATCTAGTGGAACTCAAGTTACGGTTAATTCGAATACAGTGCTCCCATATACTGCGTACATCATCGAACCATCTCTAAGATATGCTACTTGTTCGATAACAGGGACTGCCGACGCCGTAAGGGCAGAATGTACAGTTGCAAATGGAACCGAAGCATTCAGTTATACTGTAATCCTGATCGACGATCAAGGGAAAATGTTGGACTCTGTTGAAGGTAATTTGGGCGCAAACACGACTTCGGGTCAAGTTAACCTAAGTGCTAACTCCTGGAATCCGCAACCAGGAATGAGAAGCCTGGTAATTCGCTTATTGGATGACAGAGGAATCGTTATTGCATCAGATGAAACTGATTTTGAGATTCGGCGAAATGACTGGAACGTTGGTTTGGTTGGACTTGAACTTGAAGGCCAAGGTGACACTCAAAAAATCAAGGTGTTGACAAAGAGAGAATACCACCACCTACTGACGGATGCTGATTGTAGCATTCTTGTACAGGCTGGAAGCCACACTGCGACACATGAAATTGATTTCTCTGGAACTTATCCACCCGAACCAAAATTGGACCGGCCATCGTTAGTTGATGCACCAGATGGGACGGAAATGGTCGTAACGGTGCAATGCAAATTCCCTTGGGATATTGATTCCGATTCCACCGATAATGAAGCTAAATTGATACTCACAGGAGGGGCTGTAAGTAATGATTCAGGATTTGAATGGTTAACTGCAATTAGTTCGGCAACACTGGTAATTTCGCTAGCACTTGCAGTTACGTGGATAATTTACAATCAACGAGAAAGAAAAAAGTTGTTGGATATGACTGAGTCAATACTCAATAAGAAAAAGCAAGAGGTCACCTATCCAAAACCACCATTACCCACTGAAAAATTAATCGATGAAACGATTGAAGAAAATAAAACGAAAGAGGATATCGAAGACCAAATTGTCCAAGAAAAGCCAGAAATTGTTGAATCAAAGTTAGACGACTTTGAGAGCAGGTTGAAGCGTTTAACCGGCGACGACTAAACACAGGTGTTGGAATGAGTCGCTACATCCCCCCTAGCCCATTCTATACTTTCGAACCTATACGCCATGACCCACTAGAGTTGATTCCGTTAATTCAATCATCTCAAGGTGGCGACCATGCAGAGATAAAATCGTTAGATTCAGTACCTTCATCAATTCTCGACTTGGAAGAGGGGAACAAACCAAGCATAGATCCTGCAATGATGTTATTCCTATGTTCAGTAGCTTGGAGAGGGGATGGCGAAATGCCAGAACCATTAGACAGAGGAGTTAGTAGAGAAAGGATTGGGAGATTCCCAATCGAAGGAGGCAATGCCATAGAGTATCTTCTAAATCATACAATTGAGAAGAGTGAGGAAAGCCTACATGATTTACTTGCAAAGTTAACTCTTGGATTAGATGAAGAATTCTTGGGTGAAGGAGGTTTTTCTTCTGGTCTAGGTGGTCTGGAATTATGCGGCTGGCTTGATTCAAGAGATGTGACAAATCTTCGTCGAGCAATCCAAAAAGGAAAATGGACAGTTAATCCAAGTGAACCGTTAGACGGTGGAGTTGCAGATGCTTTTCGACATCTAACTATCATTTTGCGCGGTGCAGAAAAAAGAAAGTGTGGTATTCTGATGAGGAGACATTCGTAAATCTAGAATTGCTGACCTGTTAATCTTTCATACATATCAGCATAAAGATTTGAGGTCTGATCAATAATTGACTGCGGTAATGCAGGAATTGGTGGCTCCTCAGTTCCAGCCTCTCTCGCAGCATAGAGTTCTGAGTGATGGCCTGTTTCAAGATAATGACCTCGAACAAACTCTTTCGAAAGTTGTACTATCTCTCCGTTTTCATATGCTTCAGCATCCCACCATCTATCCTCGTCTAAGGTTCCAAATGAATCGACCAAGACTGGAACTCTACCCTCGCCTAAAGCAAATTCTTTCTTTCCATCGACATGAATTAACCCACGTCTTCCCGCCTCGGTTTCGATTATTTTGTCAATCTTTACCACGATTTCAAGAATGGAGTCGAATTCCTCATCTGTTAAATTAGAAATTTCCAATGCCTCCGCTCTGTCTAGTAATCTGTCGAACTTTTCGAACTTTGTTGAAACCTCGAGATATGGCTTTGGAAGTTTTACGCCTTCCTCAAGTTTTGTCCCAGGTTCAAATCCGAATTCTTCAGCAGTTGCGTCGCCCCTTGCATATCTCCTCCAACCACTACCTGCGAGATAATGTCGACAAATCACTTCTAATGGTACGAAGACATTTTCTTGATCTCTTGATATCGCGCCTGGCTCTCTAATAACATCAAATCTACGCGCTAAGACCCTATCAGGAGCATTCATTTCGATTACATGAGTATCACAAATTCCCGCTTCTTCCACAAGTTTGAACCAGTGACAAGAAGTTCTGTTTAGTGACTCTCCCTTTCGGGGGATTAGACTAGGGATGATTTGATCAAAGACACTGATTTGGTCGGTATACCTGAATTCGATAATATCCGGATTATCTGTACTCCAAACTTGCTTGACCTTGCCATGGTAAATCATCTCGCCCATATCACCATGACCGTTGAAAGACAACCATGAACATTACTAATAACGACACTGAAATTTATGCAAAAAAATAAGTCAAAAATTACTAAGTTACGCGGGTCGATTCTATATCCTGACTTCGGCCTGCTCAACTTGTGAATGGTGCAACTCCGGGTATCGAGAGAATTTTCTCTTGGTCGTCATTAGACCCAAAATCCAGGGTTGTAATTCTAGTCTCTATATTGTTAATTTGCTCAATCCCCCATTCGAGCGGACAAGAGACAATTACCGGATGGAACGAAGCCGAAAGTTGGACGGACCATGACCTAAATGCGGCAGTTATCCATGGAGAAAGAGTATGGGCATTCGGAGATTCTGGAATCGTTAGATTTAGCGAAGAATCCGGCGTAACATGGCAAAATCATACTAATTTAGGAGATGTTGATTTAATCTCAGCAGACTCGTACCAGAACTCTATCGCTGTATTGTCTGCTGATGGAATAATCTACATGAAAGAAGATTTAGAATCAGACTGGATTACTATAGATTCTAGCCAAACGGGAATGAAGAGTATCGCATTAGCAGGAGAAGATTCCCTGATAATTGTAGGAAATGCAGGATTAATCTGGCAATACGCCGATGAGACTTGGTGGAACAGAACAACAAGTTTCACTTCAAATCTGCATGATGTTGACTTCAACGGAGCTGAAGATGGTTTGGCTGTTGGTGATTCAGGGACAATCCTAGCCACAGATGATGGAGGTTCAACATGGGACTACAGAGAGTCGCCAGATCCTGATTCCACGATTGTTTCTGTGTCTTACTTCAATCCTTATCGAATGTTCGCAGTAAGTGATTCAGGGCAGATCATATATTCAACATCCCCTGGTGGTTTTGAGTGGCAATTAAGAGAAATTGAATCCGCTGGATACAATACAACACTAGCGACTAACCTATCTTCCATTGATGTGGTCTCATCCTCAAGAATTCTATTCACAGGACCAGACGGATATCTAGGGCTAAGTCTTGATCAAGGCTTGAATGTTGAAAGAAACATTCTACCTGTTGGTGTAAATTCTTCTTTCAATGACCATGCAATGTTCGATTTCGTAATAGGAATAGTTGTTGGTGACTCAGGGGTCATCCTGTTTACTGATAGAGCAGGGGAAAACAAAGATATTGGCTTCGAAATCCCCGATTACAATAATTTTGGAGAGTTCGTCGAATATGCAGATGATATGTTATTAGCTGGATTTATTGCAACAGTAAAGATCGTAATATTCGGAATAATGTTTGGATTTATCATCGGAGTAATTCTTGCGATGTTGAAAACTGCCCCTACATCTTTCAAAAACCTGCTAGAACGATATTCGACAAAACAAATCAAAGGAATTGGAACAATTTGTTTGGTGTTTGGGCTATGGTTAATTTATTCTGGACTCAGAAGGTTTCCCGAATTACAATTGAATGGAATAGAGTACATTTTCACTCCAGTAGGTGACCCTAGAGGATTTGCCATGTTCGGTCTTGGAATTGCTGTTTCTTTAGTTTCAACTCAATTTATTTTAGCTGATGAGAAATTGACTGGACCGTTGTTTAAAATCAGACCATTGAATTCGTTAGCAACCGTCTACACTGATTTCTTTCGAAATACTCCACTAATTGTGCAATTTATGTTCATTCACTTCGGACTGAGGTTAGGTATGAGAATTCAGCAAGTTATGGAAGGTACCTTTGGAGACCCTGGAATTGATGGTATTGACTACTTCTTCTATGGCGATCGTACCTTCCTAAGTGCGATTTTCACCCTAGGGCTTAATTCAGGAGCATACCAATGTGAAACAATACGAGGTGCGATTGCTGCTATCCCATCTGGTCAGATGGAAGCCGGTAGAAGTATCGGATTGACCTATATGGGGACAATGAGGTTAGTAATTATGCCACAAGCAATTCGAATTTGTATCCCTCCAATAGGTAACGAAATGGTGAACTTGGTATTGAATTCATCACTGGCTATGGTTATTGGTTATTCTGAACTTTCGAGACAAGGGAGACTGATGATTGCGACCACTTTCCAAATATTTTCGGCTTGGGGATTGGTTATGATATCTTATTTTGTAGTCACTTGGACCCTTGCCTTACTTCTTCGTAGACTGGAAGAGAAAACCAAAATTCCGGGTTTAGGAATTTCAGGAGGTGCTTGAATGGGTGATGTAGTTCTATCAATTCGTGATTTGCACAAGATCTACCCCGGAGGTGTGCATGCAGTAAAGGGTGTATCTTTCGATGTCCATGAAGGAGAATCAGTTGCGGTAATCGGATCGTCCGGTTCCGGAAAATCTACTGTTCTTCGATGTATCAACAGATTGATTGAGCCCACAGAAGGAGCGATCGAACTACGTGGAGAACAGATTAACACCCCTAGTGCGAATGTAAACGAAGTAAGAAGTAGAATAGGAATGGTTTTCCAGTCTTTCGAGTTATTTTCACATTTGAAAGTATTAGATAATGTAACTCTAGGTTTACGCCATGTTCGCGGAATGAGTAAATCCGAGGCAGAAGAAGTCGCTTTAGATGTGCTAGAGAGAGTGGATATGCTGGAAAGGATTGAGGCCTATCCCGGTAATTTATCCGGTGGACAAAAACAACGTGTTGCAATTGCCAGAGCGTTAGCAATGAAGCCAGAAGTCATTCTATTCGATGAACCTACAAGCGCATTAGACCCAGAGTTGATTGGTTCTGTATTGCAAACTATTCGTGGATTATCTGATGAGGGAATGACAATGGTTATTGTCACTCACGAAATTAATTTCGCCAGGGATGTAGCCGACAGAATCGTCTATTTAGATCAGGGCAAGGTAGCTGAAGAAGGCCCTTCTTCGATAATCAACCAGCCAAAGACTGAGCGCCTTCAGAGATTCCTCTCTTCTATGCATGAAGAAAGTACCTGACCCTCAAATCATTCCTTGTGCGGTCATCGCTTCTGCAACTTTCAGGAAGCCAGCGATGTTTGCACCCGCAACGTAATTTCCTTCAAAGCCATATTTTGCAGCAGTTTCAGAGGATTCTTTGTGAATATTGACCATTATCGCTTCGAGACGGGAATCTACCTCTTCACGGGTCCAAGAAAGTCGAAGTGAGTTTTGGCTCATCTCCAGTCCAGAGGTGGCTACACCACCAGCGTTACTGGCCTTACCGGGAGCAAACAAAATTCCATTTTTGTGGAATACTTCAACCGCTTCTGGTGTACAAGGCATATTTGCACCCTCTGCGACCGCGACGACATTATTGTCGACTAACATTTGTGCCTCCTCACCATTAACTTCGTTTTGAGTTGCGCAGGGCAGAGCGATATCGACATCGACACCCCATAGTCCGTTAAGTGCAGGTTCAGGTTCAGAGGGATTGTAAGTTACTCCTTCGAAATTATCAGCATATTCCTTTATTCTGCCCCTGCGGTTGTTCTTCAAGTCCATTATCCAGGCTAATTTTTCTCTATCGATACCTGAAGGGTCGTAAATCCAACCAGAGGAATCAGACAAAGTAACCGGAATCCCTCCAAGGTCGAGCACCTTTTCGACTGCAAATTGAGCAACATTTCCACTTCCGCTGATTGATACCTTTGCTCCTTCGAATGATTTGCCTTGAGTAGCCAACATTTCTCGAGCGAAATATACCGTGCCGTAGCCTGTGGCTTCAGGCCGGATTAGAGAACCACCATATGCTAGTCCTTTACCAGTTAGAACACCTGTAAATTCATTTTGCAATTTCTTGTACATACCGAATAGGTAACCGATTTCTCGACCTCCTACTCCGATATCGCCGGCTGGAACGTCACAATCTGCACCAATATGCCTCCACAACTCAATCATGAATGACTGACAAAAACGCATTACTTCTTGGTCAGACTTACCCTTTGGGTCAAAATCTGAACCTCCCTTACCTCCACCCATTGGAAGTTGGGTAAGGCTGTTTTTGAACACCTGTTCAAAGGCGAGGAATTTCAGGATTGATTGATTGACAGAAGGGTGGAACCTCAGTCCACCTTTGTATGGACCGATCGCGCTATTCATTTGAATCCTAAATCCACGATTTACCTGAAGTTCACCGTTATCATCGTACCAAGGTACTCGGAATTGAATAATTCTTTCAGCCTCTACTACAGATCTTACGACTGGAAGATATTCAGGGTGTTGCTGAATAACCGGGCCAAGACTCTCTAAGACCTCCTCAACCGCTTGATGGAACTCTGGTTGGTTTGGATCTCTTGCAATTACGCTATCATATACTTCTTTCATCGTCTTATCCATTTGATTCACCGACGTTTGTATCCGATTCTCTATGTCGACACCGGACGCTTCGGCGACCGGAGTTCCCCTTTTGAAGAATATGCCTGAGTACACTGGCCAGACTGCCCCGAAGGGGCAGTTGAGAAATCAACCAAAGAGATATCTTTCAGCTAATTCTGCGACTGATTTCTCGTATCCTGAGAGAGTCATTACGTATACTACTGCTTGACTAACTTGTCTCTTTCTCAGAGCATCTGCTATTGGAGTATGTTCACTCATCTTTCTAGTTCTACCATCATCACCAATAATTCGAATATCAACAGCATCCATTCTAGGCTCAGATAATAGAAGTTTGACACTAGGGACATCAATTGCAACATACCCTGGTTCTAGACCTGCTCGATGAGCCAGATCATCTTCAATTTCTCTTCTCTTCTTCGAACTGTTTGCGATTTCAATTAATCGTTCTATTTGGGAATCTGACAAATCTCCCTGTCTTCTACTTGCAGCAACCTTTAGCATTTGACGATACTTTAGTCGCCTCATCATATCTCTTGAGTAATCCCCAGCTTCGTAAAGCGCTTGCCAAATTTCCGCATCGACACTTCTCTGCATATCTTTGGGGTCCGGGAGTGAATCTTCCGAACGCTCTACTGCTCTACTAAGCATGACCTCCGTCACTCTTGTCACCCGGTGGAAGTAAACGGCACTATACATCAAACCTCTAGCAAGTAACATCCCTTCTAGAGAAGCAAGACCTCCCTCTTCAACAGCAATGTCACCTCCATGTCTTCTTAGGCATGAAATCAAACGATGGTGGTCAACAATTCCATGGGTGACTCCTGTAAAATGAGAGTCACGCAATAGGTAATCCATCTGATCGCAATCTACCGGGCCGTGAACCAAATGGCCGAGAGTTTTGTCCTCTGCCACCAGATCTTCCTTACCATCGGTCCAAGACAGTAGAGTTCTCTCTGAGCCTTTTGCATCTGGTCCTCGGATCAAACTGGCAACATCTTCTGGTTCAATATTGTAAGATTCTAGAATATCAGGAATCCGTTTTCTGTTTTCAAAAATAGACTCTTCACCTTTCCTTAGTACATCATATTCACCAAGAATTATACCTTCAGTAATTGACATATGGTCGAGTCCACCTCTTTCATGCAGTATGTGTTCAAGTGTGTGTGAATACGGACCATGCCCCACATCATGCAACATTCCTGCAATTTGAACCAGTGTCTTTTCTGAGTCATCTAATGACATTGCATCCGCCATCATCCCCCCTACATGGGAGACTCCTAGTGAATGTTCGAAACGTGTATGGTGAGCCCCAGGAAATACGAGATGTGCAAGACCTAATTGTTTGATATGACTCAGTTTGTTCATCTCTGGCGTAGAGAGCAATTCTTCCCTGACTCCATCAAGAGAAATTTGCCCATGAATTGTGTCGTTGATGACCTTCATGATACAACCTGCAATGCTCCGAGATAACCATCCCCCTTCAACTGAACTGAGATGGATAAATGATGGAAGATTGAGAGAATTGGAGAATGTTACTGAAATTTTCCAATAAATGTAATTCATTTGTACTACAATTGCAATACGTTTAATACCCCAAGGCGGTCTCAGAAGTTTAGGAGGAAGGCAGTGTGGCAGGTCAAAGCCCTATGATTTCGTTAAGGATTCCAGAAGACTACTTGCTCGAACTTGAGCGTAAAGTAGGGTTCGATGGGATGAGAAACAAGTCTGATGTTATTCGAGAAGCCATCAGGAGATATCTGACAACACCTGCATTTTCCTCTGGCACCCGTATCGAGGTAGAGTTAGGACCTGACCTGAGTGTTCGTTTGGATGACTTTTGTCGAATTCATGGAGAACAACCAGATGTAGTCCTGAGATATGCGGCGCGCGAACACATAGCGCGTTCCTCTACTGACGATGCGACAGTCGATGCAGTGCTTAGTAAGCGCCTGGAAGAGCTTCGTGCTCGATTTGACGATTCGACTGAACAATGAGGTGAGAGACATGGGTGAGAATGGGATGCACTCAAACTCCGCGGGGGGGCGGCACAGTCGCCCCTCCGCACAATCATCATCTCCTGCTGTCTTCACAGTAGGATTCAATGGTCTTCGAAAGAGAGCTAAACTATCCAATGCAGTAGGTTACTCGCCATCTGATGCTCCTCGACACAAGCGACCTGACCTTTCACCACGTAGCAGACATCATGATCTAGAGAATCGTGATAATTGAAACTCAACACACACCGTCCCGCCCAATTCGGGCGGGGCACACCCATTCCTTCCAGATTAGCCCTGCTGATCATTTGATCATCAGTGGCAATTTAGCAATTATTTCTGATATCTAATTTAGACCGCTTTTCAATAATTGAGAGAGCCAATATTCTTGGGCGTTCTATCAGCAGCCAAGAAACCATGACGGCGGGAATAGTCGATTCTTCGACGAGATACTTCGCTCACCCTGAGGCTAGGGAATCTCAGTCAGACATGATATCAGATGGGATTGAGGCCTTGTTGTGCGAGGGCACTTTGCTAGCTTCGGCCCCCACTGGGATAGGGAAAACGGCTGCCTCATTAGCTAGCGCAATCAAGGTACAGAGATCGAGTTCTGATAATTTGAAGGTTTTATTCCTCACAGGTCGACAATCACAACATAAGATTGTAGTAGACACGGTATTGAAAATCAACCATAAACTTGGATCAACTGAGCCATCAATACGATTGGTAGATTTAATCGGTCGTGAAGGCATGTGTCAAAATGTAGACAGAATGACTGGGAAATGTGATTGTGAAGATCAGTTAGACGGGACGATGAGGGAGGAATTGAGAGCCGACATGCAAGCGAATATTCTCCGAAGGGCGACTCATGTTGATGAATTAATCCAGAATAGTAGACGTGTTAATCTCTGCCCATGGGCGACAGCAAGAGAGGCTGTGAAGAATTGTGACATATTGGTTTGTGATTACAATCACGTTTTCATCGATAGTGTTAGGGAAGCATCGTTAGCATCTATGGGAGTAGATATTGAAAACACTATTTTGGTTGTAGATGAAGCACATAATTTACCAGATAGAGTACGTAATGGGATGGAACGTAGAATAATTTCTAACACCTTTCGAGATGCTAGATTCGAAGTACAAGAACACTTGGAAACTGCCATTGAATTGGCTTCATCTAAGGGAGAAGATGTAGAATTAGATGAAATGGAGTGGGCTGAAAGATCGCTTAAACGCCTTCAATCCCAAATGCCAGCGTGGTTCTCAGCAAGAGAAAAGGAATTGGCTCGCTCTGATGAGGATGATATGCAAGTTGAGACAAAAAACCTACTAGAAGAAATGGAAAGTATACTCAACGAAACACTGGAAGAAAAAACGAAAGGAAAATTCTCTAGCCTTCATAGACTCGTAGCACAACTATACTCTGTACGTGTTGATCTAGAAAATGAGGATGATGATGAGAGGGAAACAAGCAGTGAAAGGTTGGCTGCATTCATTACAACTTGTGGGCAATATGAAAATTCATCCGCTCTTGTATTGGTTTTTGACAAATTACTGGATGAACCTAGGGTTAGATCATTTCTTCTCGACCCCGGAGTCGTATCCGGACCGCTGTTCTCATCTTGCCGTGGCTCCATACTCATGTCAGGAACCTTATACCCCCCTGAAATGTATCGAGATCTACTGCGATTACCTGAAGATGAACAAAAGCGAGTTTTCGCAAAGGACTATGATTCTCCATTCTTATCTGAAAGGAGACCTGTTTTAGTTGCTCAAAATACTACTTCTAGATACACAGAACGTGGAGAGGCCAATACTAACAATATACGTAATCATATGATAGAGATACTACGAAATACGCCAGGTCATGTTGCGCTTTTTGCTCAAAGCTATGCTATGCTGGATATGGTACTGGACGATTACCGGTGGGTACCTTGGGGAATTAAAATAGAGAAAGAGAACCCTCGGATGAGTAAGCGACAAGTCTCAGAAATGGTTGAAAATCTATATCGTAAACGCAGAACAAATGACAGAATTATGCTTTGTGGAGTTCTCTCGGGAAAATTAGCGGAAGGTGTTGATTATCCTGAAAATATACTGGACGCAGTAATTTGCATTGGACTACCTGTACCACCCCCAAGCGCACGACAGAAAGCATTGACAGAATATTGTCAAGATAAGTTCGGAATTAATTCTGCGAGAAGATATTCTAGCCATCAACCTGCGGTAAACAGTGTACTACAAGCGATTGGTCGACCAATAAGGAAAGCTGAGGATAGAGCACTTGTAGTGATACTAGAAAAAAGAATTAGAGAAAAGCCGTACAAATTTTGTATCCCTAACAACCTCATGGTGATGAGAAGCCAAGACGCCGAGAGAACTGGTCGTCTTGCCAAGAGGTTCTTCCAACGCTTTCCGGAACCAGCTATAGAGTGAGATTCAGACAATGGATTCATCAAAGTCGGATTATTCGCGAGGTTGAGTGATATGTGGCGGAAGGTCGAAATTTTAGGTTCCGAGACCCTTGGTGAAGAATTAGATGACACTCTGGATAGAGGATTGGATATAGATGCCGAGACCATGCACAAACGATTTTTGGCAGACCTTCGGCATCTTGAATCGGCAAAAAATAATCATAACGAGGTATTGACTCAAATTTCTGGTAGAATAGATGAGTCAAAGACAAATTCTAGGTCATTAGATTCAGATAGTGTTGCCTTCGATGAATTAGATCGAGAGGCGGCGAAAGCGGGATTTGACATCATTTTAGATATGGATTCTTTAACTGAACTTTCGGTAACTACGTCAATAGACGATGGTAGAAGATTAGTCCGAGTGATTGCCCCTGAACGCTTCGGAGGGATGATTCACACCCTTTCAGTTCCAGCGTCAATGGATGTTGATTCGGCAATCCTTACAGATGGAATTCTTCATCTGAATTTTGATTGATCAGGCGACTGCCTCACTGAGATCAAATGAATCTCTCTCTGGCACGTCTTGTAACTCATCGATTTCTTGCAATACCATCGATAGCGCATGCTGAGCGTTTTGTCTGTGTCCATCCCCTAACTTGTGGGACGAATATCTCGCCTCTTCGAAAATTCGATCTAGTGCCACAAGAGCTTCCTCACTAATTGGTAGAGCCTTCCTAATTGCCATTTCGAATTCTCTGACAGTTTCGAAGTCTCTGCGTAGGAACCCGTTTCTCATTAGAATGTTGCAAAGGCTCTCATAGCAAGTGAAAATAGCCTCACGGATTTCATCTCCTGCAGCAAGTAATTCAGCAGTATAACTGAAGATTCCTGCCATCTCATCAATAGCCGCCAAACGACGTTTTCTGAGGGATAAAGCTAATCCAACTAGGGTGCCTAAAATCAGAATTATTCCAATAATTGCTAAAATTTGCAAGAATGTGAAGAGAGGTGCTGGATCTTCGTAGGTCATCTCAATACCAGAATAATCGTTATTCAACCACAATCGATCATTAGGACTAATTAATTGAGAATCTGTTTGGAATAAAAGAGTTAATTCGCCCCATCTATTTTTGTCATAAAATGCTGGTTGATTTTGTATAGTGAAATCATAATCCATTACGCCATTTGAATCCGTGAGTTTGACATTTTGGAAATGTATCACAGATTGATTGACAAGTCTGGCAACAATTGAAATTCCTTCTACAGGTAAGCCTGTGTCATTGGCAGTAACTGTAACTGTGCCATTTATTCGCCGCTGATTTTCCTTGATGTGATGATTTTCCGGTGTAAATGTAAATGACACAGGAACTCGAATATTGACAATATGCTCAACATCTACACCATTCAAGAATCTATCAGCATCTGGGAGTGCAGATATTGTTAGAGAGAGTTCTCCAGGAGGCATGGTAGAGCGAGCAGGAGAGTTTAGTTCGAAGTGACCTGTGGATTCGTCCCAAACAAGATTAGATGGTTCTGCTAAACTATTCCAAAGCAAGACTACTTCCATACCTTCAATGACGTTACTTTCACCGCCAACTTCGACTATCCTAGCAACTAATTTAATGTCCTTAGAATCATCTGAACGGATTATCAAGTCAGTCTCCCAAAGAACCTCGATTTGGACATCTGCCTTAGCATATACTGTCATGTTATATTCAACGGGAAGGTAGAATGTTTGACCCTCAAAGGTAAATCTGATATCGTGTCCCCCTCTTGAGATAAGGTAGCCAATTGAGTAATCAAATTCGAATACTCCATCGTCTCCTGTAGTAATTCGATTGATTTCTACACCATCAAGAGAGACGATAATTTCCCGACCTGAGAGGCCAGGAGCTCCAGCAGTATCTGAGTCAAACAAGCGGCCCGAGAAGTTCCATTGTTCTCCCCTAGTAACCGACACATCATCTACCTGCAGATTAATCGCAGTGTGGTAAGCTATGGTTAGATTGGCATCTACACTTCCTGTTCTGTAGTATCCTTGTGCTGGTGCGGACACAGTAATTGTATGGAAACCGATGTCTAGGAAGTCAGATACCACCCAATTAAATGACCATTCTCCGTTTTCTCGGCTTGTCGTAATTCCTACCAAGGTCCCATCAATGAAAATCTCTAGCGAGTGGTTTGCCAACCCACCATCCGGAAGATTATCTCTAACTGAACCCGTTAGTCTCATTTCATCCCCTACAGCATAAGCACTTGGGGGGTCTATCGAAATGATAGTAGGTGCATAGACTGTGAATACTGTGGTTGAATTTGAAGTTAGTATGAATTCCTCCCCTTGGAAAATTATCCTTACCAATCGAGGACCGAGTGGCATATCAGGTGGAATCGGGAGGTATACACTGAATGTGCCATTTTCTTCAACTTGGAGTCCGGTCAAAAATTGATCATTCATTGTGACTTCTAGATATCTGTCACCCAGTGTACGCCCTGCTCCATCGGTAAGCATTCCCTCTATCAGAAGTAGTTGATTTCTATCCACCTCTCCTGGAGGTGTCGTGAGAACCACTTGTGATGTTTGTGTCACATTGAATCCAACTGTAGTGGCAGAGGGTAGGTAGTATTCAGGATTCAAGGAATCTCCTTGACCCATTGGGTCTACCCAAGTAAATCCACCTAGGAATCTTGCAGTAACTGTATGAGCCCCATAATCCATGTCTAATGGCAGATCATAGGTTACTGTCCATTGCCCAGTTGTTGCATTGGATATTGTTGTGTAGGATGAACCAACATCAATTCCATCTATCCAAATATGGATTACTCCTCCTGAAATCAAACCGTTGTCAGTCAATAATTGACTGTGTTCATCTAGAAGCGTGCCGGTGAAGGTTATGTTTTCTCCAGCAATCATTGACCCAGTCAAATCTGAGAATTCGATCACAGTTGGAGCTAGAACTATCACTCGAGACCAAGTGGAATCTCCAATCAAACCCGTTGAACCACTTATTCCTGTGAATTCTGCAGAAATCAACATAGGTCCTTGGGTCCTTTGTGAATCTACTGGGATGTTCAGTGATGCTCTGCCGGTTGCATCCGTAGTAACAGATTGCAAGAATGACCCATCAACAAGGATCTCTATTTGTGCATTATCAACCAACTGACCTGCGTTATCGATTATTGAGAGATTGACACTAACGTCATTGCCTCGAATAACTCTTCTGTCAGGGTCTAAATCTGCTGGATCTAAAATTGAGATTAGTGAGTATCCCCTACTGTCGAAATTACCTATGTCACTACTAGAACCGTAGTAATTTACGGTTGGTGTGTAACTTGCAGTGAGATTATGGGTCCCTCTTGGGAAAGATAATCCGAGGGTTATCACAGCACTCCAAGTTCCATTTGGATTAACAACACCGCCTGTTGCTTGGAAACCAGAATCAGTACCGTCAATCGAGAATGTAAGTGAAGAAGGTAAAGCTGCTCCGGTCCTATCCATTATTCCGGTTCCATTGCTAGAAAGTAAAGTACCACTAACATTGAATGATTCACCAGCAACTGGATTTTCTGTGATAGTCGAGATTGTTAGGTTCGTTGGAGAACGAACGAATATTTGATTCATCACTGTTGTAGTTGAAAGTAGGGTTGATGAACCGTTGAAGTACAGGGTGATGCCGATTAGCCCAAGTGGATGAGAATGTGGGACGTCGAATGTGAAATTAATTTGACCTTGGCCATTAGTAACTCCCTCGGTCAACCATGTATCGTGGAACTTAGCTGCAACGTCTGCACCTCCAACTGGAAGGTCATTATCTGAAAACTCTGTCAATCTAGCTCCGAAAGTAATTGATGTACCCCTGTCGACGACGGTCTGAATTATTGGAGTTCTGTCTGTGAATCGAGTAACGCCCTTAACTAAGATAGAAGCATTGCCAGTACCTGTAAGATAGAACGGGGTACTTCCTTCAATCACGCTGACGACTACTGTCTTCGAGCCGCTTGATACTCCATCTCCAAATGGATCAGTCGGTACAGATACCGAGAACGAACCATTGTTTGTTGTGGTGTGACTGGACACAAGTGTTTCGCTTGAATCATTTAGGAAGAAGACTTCAACCGCCATTGGTCCACTTACGCTTCTATTTCCATCAAATCCATCTAAGACTCGTCCTGTAAGTGTGAATGATTGGCCCGCTGTGACCTCTTGGGGTATTGAGATAATCTCGACCTGGCTGTTTACTTGGACGGTTAGGTTCGCGAATGTATCATTGCCGAGCCAGCGCCCTGGGTCGTTATCTGTTAGGTTATCTGTAATGTCATCAGAGGCATGAACACGAAGATCATAGAAGCCAGGAGTAGTATCCTCTAGAATAGTCGGATTAAATCTCGCAACACCATCGACATCTGTTGTGGCTGTATCTATTATTACCTGATTCGGACCACCCCAATCGAAGTATAGGTCAACATCCACATCGGATACGATAGAATCATCTGCGGCATCTGAAATTGTTGCATTAACAATGAGAGTTGTTCCGGCGATGACTATGATTGATTGGGGTTCTGCATCCACCACAAATTCACTTTGAAGGCCTGCAAGTACCCTTGTTTGGACTAGTGTAGTGTAGAACGGGCCAAGAACCTCTGAGTTGGTTGAGAAATCTAGCACAAATCTAAGGAAATAGGCTCCAGATCTGACATCACTTGGCATGATGAAGGAATAATTGTAAAATCCGGTTGTCTGATTTATCCAACCGCTGACGAGAGGGACAATAACTGGAGGCGCAGGGCTACCGTCTGGCCCAGGAGGAAGTTCTGAGGGGGTCTCCATTTGGATAACAATAGAGGAATTGTTACCGGTAATTGGAGTTAGATGGAATATATCCTGAGCGAAACCAGACACCCAAGTTACGGTACCCCTATCGGTCCACTCTGAGCCCAAAGTCACGGTTACATTCGCCCTGCCCTGTATACGGATTTTGTCGGTAACGGAAGTTGGCCTGAGCCAAGTAGAGCCTGTATAGTTGAGTTCCCAATCGTAGTCCCCTGCAAACATATCGGAATTTGGTGACCAAACTACGTTGAAATTACCCGAGTCAGGGTCGGTTATGTTGAACACCTCAGTGCCATTAAAATCGACAGCATATTTACCCGGGAAATCAGCAACCGAAGTACCGGTATGATCAGATAATTGAACTTCGATTATTGCTTCAAGACCCCTCTCCTTTGGATTTAGTGTATATTCAAATTCCACATATGACCTAATACCAAAAGTCGAAGCAAAAGTCTCCTCATCAGAAGCGAATAAGTCATCTGCTGTGTACTTAAATTTCACATCCACAAAGCCTGCAGGTATTGGCACGGTCGACTCATTGAAGTCCCATTGAATTGAAAACTGACCGGGAGAAGTAGTCCAATTACTGGAGTTTAAATCCCATGTTGCGAGGTCTGTATAGGGACCATTTGTTCCAGCTCTTCGCATCTGGAAAATAAGTGTACCATTCAATGGGTCGGCATTAGGGCCTCTACTAACTGCGGTCCCATTAATGAAAACTAATTGATTAATATCAAGGATTGAGTTATTCGAATCACTGCCTTCCAGAGATATTGAAAGATCAGGTGAGGGTGTGATATTGAAATTAAAATCTAACATCGTTGGTCTTAGATGATATTCGGGGACACTGGCATTATTCAAGTCACTCTGATGCCAACCTAAGAATTCCATACTGGCATTAATCAAGCCTAGCGACTCATTTTCAGAAATAGGAACTACAAATTCAAAGTATCCTCCTGAACCAACCTCGGTAATTAGGTTAACATCACCGTCTTCTATTGTTGTGTAGTTGATGAGAACTTGGAGGCTATCGAGAATTGCGGGGTCGGTTTGAGGCAAATTTTCTAATGCCAAATAACCAGTAACGGTTGTACTTACACCCACTCCTAGCATAGGCTGATCTGTGGGTACTGGGTAGCTAATCGCCAAATTTACATCATCTGTGACATTAATTCTCCATGGGAATGAAATTCCCTGAACGCCTACATACCCCTTGGATTGAGTTACCACGACTAAGGAACCATATCCTGGACTAATCATCTCAGTGGGAGAGCCATTGAATGAAAAGAATCCTTCTGAATCAGTAACAGTAGTACCAATCAGTCTACTTGACTGTGCAGCGCTACCTGGAACATTTGCCGTTTCATTATCTGGTACCAAGTAAAGTTCTACTGTGATTCCCTCAATGCTCGAAGAATTACTTACAAATTGTAATGTTCCATTGAGTGTAATGTTACCTGAAGAATAATCCCTGTCCAAGGTATCTGGTGAATATGTCTCATCCACAACTTCGACCACGGAGGCCTCAGGACAGGCTTCAAATGGAATCCAACCAAGGTCTAATTCTCCTTGATTTGCATTAGTTTGAAGGTGGACTTCCACCCACCATGAGAAATCATTACCATAAACTTCGAATCCATTGTCAACCCAAGTTCCACCCGAGAATCCCGTTACCTTTCTTGTAGGTAGACCAATACTTCTCAACATCGCTGCGAAGACTGTGGCAAACTCATCACAATCTCCTTGTTGAGCCTCTTCTAGAATCCACACTGTAGTATCATCCAGTGCTTCTGACACACCTGATGACGTTGTTCGATTCAGATTAGAGCCGGCATAATTCCTCAGGAATGTTGTTGTGTTGTTTCCGTTGATGAGGAATTGTTGGATTGCCTCAATCTGATCCCAAGCAGATACCCACCCACTTTCGTCTAGCACCTGTTGTGTGATAATTGACACATTATCGAATCCATCATATTCAGTAGCATATGTACTATTTTGGAAAGCTGTAGTATTGTCTCTAATCGCATCGGTAAAGATGACCTGAGGTGTAGTGACAAACAATTCATCAATAGTAGAGGAATCTATCAGAACATCCCTAGTGTAATTTGAGAAATTGAGGCCGGTTGAGGTATCGCTCCAACTTGTATAATTGACAGCATTGTAAGGTGCAATCAACTCCTCTCCTGGACTTAGTATACCATTGTTGCTGAATGATATTTGCCACGAATGTAAGGCAGAATTATCCCAAAAGTCTGGATGTGCGACCCCTTGAGTTGTTGACCATGTCGGGAACATCTGAGTATAACCAACGAGTGTTTTGTTGACACCCCATGAAACACCAGTGTAGTAATCATACGTGTGCCATCTCCAATAGTGGGTTTGATTGAAGTCAATTCCAATTGTGGTATTCTCTGCAAAGAAGTATAGCATGTTTGTAGAGATATCATCAGTCGGATCCCAAGGGCTGAAAGGAGAATCTATACAGTCATTATCCCAGTATTCCGGAAGACATTCGTCACCATCTGGAATACCGCCTCCATCCGTGTCTGGGTCCAGCCAATCTGTTCCCAATTCTCTTTCTATAGTATCTGGAATCCCATCTCCATCTGTATCCAATGGGTTCATATCGTCATTCGGGTTATTCTGAGGATTAGTTCCATCGAGATACTCTTGATAATCAATTACTCCACCATTATCGGTGTCGGAATTGTTCCACAGAGTTGTGTAATTGTCCAAGGACATATTTCCATTTTCAATACCAAAAATGAGTGGGCAACCTGTGGTATTTTCGAAATAATTGTTCAGCCCGTCACCATCAAAATCATTGAGATTATCACAAGGCTCCAATGGGTCGGTAGCATTGAGCACTTCATCCAAATCATTGACCCCATCTCCATCTGAATCCGATAATGTAGGTACAGATTCATAGCCCCAAGAGCCAAGTGATTCTTCCCAATCAGCAAGTCCGTCTCCATCTGTATCTAGATAGTCATCGTCGCAATGTTGTTCATTGGCAGAGCCTAAGGATGCATCCCAGCACCAGGAACCATTCACCACGACAACATAAAGAGCATCTGAAGGCATAGTTATGGAAACTGAACGTAGTATATTTCCGTCTATTGAGGTATATTGGAATGGAGTTCTGTTTCCAGTTGCTGATTCAAAATAGGCCATAGGCGCTCCATTTTGGCGCCAATCGAGTGGAGTTGGATCTAATTTGCTAGTGTTGTTCACAGTTACCGAAAAATCCACTGGAACCCAAGTAATTACGTCAAGATATATTTCGTAAGTTGACGTACAAGGATCTGTAGCATGAGCTGGAGAGAGTTCTGTGCCGTCATCAATACCTCCACCGTCAGTGTCGGCTACATCCCATAGAGTACATGTGGCATTTTCTTCCCAATTTTGTATTCCATCCCCATCAAAATCTCCAGCATCCTCTATTCTAGTAGGGTCGGTTTCGTTCCCATCAACGACTCCATTGAAATTAGTATCCTCTTCTCCATCATCGAATTGGTCGCCATCCGTATTGTTATTCCTAGGATCAGAGGCTTGGGGAGGGTTTCCATATGAGCCATTTACCTCGACACCATCAGAGATTCCATCCCCATCCGTATCTGCAGCAGTTGGATCTGTCAGAAGGACGAGTGCTTCGTATGAATCATTTAACCCATCTCCATCAGTATCATTGTTGTTGGGATCGGTGTAGGTAATTCCATCGACTTCTGCAGTAAACAGAGAACAAGGTGGCGAACCAGGACCTAGTCCCAATACGGGATTACAAGGGGATTCAGTATTTGTTCGGTTATCTGGCCCTGGTTTCCAATATTGAGTAGGTGGGTTTGTAGTACCGTTTCTTGTATCCCAAGCAGGATTAACATATTCATAGAGGTTGATTAAGCCGTCACCGTCAGGGTCTCCATTAGTACCATCATCCCCTGAATTTGAGGTTGGGTCAAGATTGTTAGCAACTTCCCAGCCATCAGGCATTCCATCACCATCAGTGTCCCAACCATCTGGATCTTCGTCGGTTAAGTTATCACCATCATCGTCGTTGCTAGAACAATCGGCATCACCGTCATTGTCTCCATCCCAAGTGTCTACCATTCCATCGTGATCATCATCGAATGTGTTGAAACAAATATTCCCCATCGGATCCTCATCAGCTCCATCAGAGTTCAATCCCTGAATCAATTGCATTGCACTCTCTTCGTCCCAATTACTTACTGGAACTGTGCCATTCCACCAAACTCCATTATCGAGCTTGTTTGGTGTAGTTGCCGAGTCCCAATTAGAGGGGATTCCATACTGGTATTCGTTGAGATTCGTCAGGGAATCGCCATCAGGGTCTCCGGTAGAGCCGTTAATTCCTGAGGCTGAAAGGGGGTCGAGACCATACTGCCATTCCCAACCATCGGGTAAACCATCGCCATCTGAATCCCAATCTTGCGGTTGAGTGTTGATGTAGTACTCCAAACCATATGGAAGTCCATCTCCATCTGCGTCCGTCGAACCCATAGCCTCCCATGCTGCAAATTCTATAGCAGAATAAGATGTTAACAACATGAGAAGCGTGAAGAGAACCGCTGAACGTTCTTTTCTTCGGGCGATTACAAGATTATTCTGCCCCGAAATGTCGAACATCAAGTACTCCCTCTACCGCCTACGGCGGTTCATACCTGTCTTAAGCAGAATGGAGCGTCGTTCGGACGAGGAATACAAGTCAACTCATACGAGTTCTATGTCATCATCGTCGTAAACCATCTCTTGCTCTTCTTCTTCTTCAATAATTGGAGTCTCAGAAACTTCTTCAGAACCTGCAATATCGTCATCATTGTCGGCTTCTTTCATAGCCTCCAGCAGAGCCAAATGGGCGGCCCACTTTCTCCTATTCATACGACTTTGGACACCCGCGAAAATTAACAAAATCCCGACTACCATGATGATTAATGTAGATGCACGAGGATTTGTTACCTCGTTGATTAAACGATCAAAAATACCATCGATTCCAACCACCATATTGAGATTCTTTTCAGCAGTATATTCCTCAGGCCAACTTTGCTCAGTATCGTGAGGCTCCGCTGTAATCACAATCTTTGCTGTATCCCCGTTGTTTGCGGAGGATGGAACGGATACTTCGAGAATGAATGTCACCTCTTCAAAGGCATCCAATTCAATTAATCTTGTACCTGTAGGCCCTCCAATATCCACGTTCCATCCATTGGCCCCATCGACTTCAGCATCAAGCAAGACCATTAGTGGGCTGTTACCTTTGTTTCGAACTTCAAACTGGAAGTCATAGAAACCACCAGGCGCAAGTTTTCGGTTTGAAGTGACCTGTACAATTGACAAATCAGGCTCATCGGCATCGACTTCGAAGACCATTGGCAAATCGAAATATCTTGGATTTGAATCAGATGTATCCTCCCGTATTCTTAGGTAAACTGTGTGGTTGCCCACGATGACTTGGTCTGTGAGGGTGACTACCACAAACACTTCTGTGAAATCGCCCGGACCAAGAGACACCTGAGGTACAGCAGACCCATTTTGGTCTAATATCCGGTACTCCCATTGTCCATAAGCCGCTAATCTATCTGTATTCTCTGGAAGGCTCGCTGGATTGATAATCTGCCATTTGGTAGTTGATTCTCCACTTGTCATACTATTTGTTATACGAGCGCGAAGATTCACTTCAGGGTCGTTTAGAGTTGAACAAAGAGATACTTGGATGTGACCTAGCGGGGTGCCGTCGCAATCTTGGGATACTTCTGCACGAATTCCAAATGTCCTCTGAATTGTAAATTCAACTGTCGTTCTAAGTGAGGCATTTCCACTACTTATCACTTCGACCTCTATCATTCCTATATCAGAATCTTCTCTGTCTGCGGAAGGTTTTACATTCAACCGAAGAACCTGAGTTGAATGTCTCTCTAAAGGAGGTATATGGAAAGTTCCATCCCCCTCATCTTCTAGGATTCGTTCACCCGTATCATTATCATAAATCTGGATAATTGATTTCGAGCGCTTAAGAATATCCACTCTGAAATTATCCGTGTCGAATCCTGTGTTGAAAATTTCTAGTAAGAAGGTATTGAATTGGTTATCCTCGACATATCTAGGAATTGTTGGATCGATATCACCGACTCGGCTAGAGTTAGCAATCGGTATGTCATGATCTTCATTCCATATCGATACATCTGGAGGTTGGTAAACTTCTAATTTTTCCAAATCAAGAGTAAGTAGATCTTGATGGACAACAGTTTGAACACCTTCTATTGTGGCTTCAGCAACAGCTCTAATCTCAATTTTGTTAGGTGCTCCTGTCAAGTCATCAGGAGCAGTTATGGTAAGTATTGGATTCAATATATCGCCTCCTGAATTCAAAGTGTAGCCACCAGGAGAGTCGAACTCTACAAGCCATGAGCTACCTAAGTTTGTGAGTAATTCAAGTTCTACAGACATCGATTTGGTAGAGTCACCTCTGTGGACTAACTGAAGTGGTACCGGTGTTGTTTCGTCAGGTGCAATATATTCCACTGTTCTATCTTCCCTGTGGTTAATCGCAACTCCCCATTGTTTCATTTCAACAGGTTCGTGTTCGACTAGGAAGGCGTTACCTTGAACATCTGTAATTTCCAATTCTACGGTGTATTCTCCGGATGGAAGTCCGCTTGGATATGTCCATGTATAGGTGCCAAAAATTCCTTGACTTGTGTCTCTAATACCATCATCATCGGATGAAATCTCGTGATCTATACGGTAGTTTCCATTTGGATCCCGCATCAATAACTTCACAGAATCCATATCATCTCTGCCGAAGGCGCTCTTCACATCAAAGGAAAATTGCATTGTTCTATCAGTCAAAACATCGTTCGGATACCATTCCAATTCTACACCATCTGCGAGTTCAGCCCCGTCTCTTTGCAGGACGACCTCGCTATCTGCAATCGCGTTGGTTTCTACTTCCATTTGTGAATACCGATTGCTTTCTCCATCTATCTCGTTCCAAGCAACTTCTGCTTCGCAACTACCTCCGAAGGGGCCACCAGAACCTTCACAACCTGACATTTCAGCAGAGACCTCCACTGTTAATTCGTTACCATCTTGTATGGTAAATGAGTCACCTGAATTCAATATAACCTCGAATAATTCGTGGTCGAAGTTGCATGAATTAGTTATGCCGGGATTGCATGCATCGGCCTCCCATGACTCTGAACCAACAGTATTACCATTTGCACTAATCACGATGTCCCAGGTCACCTGAGAGTTGCTAGGTCCTTGAGCACGAAGGAAAAAATGCACTGGAATGTAAAATTGACCACTGGAAGAACCGTGTTTTGGACGACCAGTAATTTCAAGGGAACTTAGAAGGTCTCCAGTCGTGAATTCTATTGTAGAATCTAGTGCACTAGAGGTTGATTGACCCCCAGATTCAGGGACCATTGTAGAAATGTGGCCATCGCCTCCGGAGGACGCATTGGCTTCTGCGAAATATAGCGTGTAGAGTTTTGATTCAAATTCATCTAAATTTTCAGCCCGGGAGTCTACCTGAAGGTATGTTGGTTCAGCGAAAAATGTAGCCATTTGGGGAGTTATCATCAAAATTGCCAGGAATATCGCAACTTGGGTGAACCGACCATTCTGGAACGGCACACTGCGCCTAGTCATCACCTTGCCGTAATCGGAGGAGTGTTAAAGCGTTCGTAAAGTTCGATTGCTCTTTGCATCGCTTTTTTCACGCCCCCAAAAGGGGGCGTAAATCCGCTCGGTTCAAGTCTAATGAGGTCCTCAGAGGGCTCGCAGGGGTACCCGAGTGGTCAAAGGGGCCGGACTTAAGCTCCGGTGCATAGAGCTTCGTGGGTTCAAATCCCACCCCCTGCACCATTACTTCATTCGAGTAATTGAACAGCCCAGTTGACCATCCCCGTCCAGGACATCTAGCTTAGTAATTACAACGGTTGCACCCTCGACCGAAAGAGGTTCTAGAATTCTGTCTAACAACCTATTTGCTAACGTTTCCAAAAGGGATGCACGTTCCAATTTCAAGGTCTCGTCTAAAGTGGTAAGTAGGTATTCATAATTCAAAACTTGAGAAATTTCATCTTCTTGAGGGGAACTATCTCCACAAAGCATGACGTGTATGTCGAAAGAGAGACGTTGTGGTGAGCCAATTTCGTAGTTGTGCACTCCTATATCAACCTCCCGAATTACCTTTTCCAAAAAAAGTACAGTAGCGGCTTGATTTTTAGATAATATTTGCATTATTGCGTCGGAATGTGAAGTCATAAAACACCCTCAGTTTCAAACACAACATCTCGGTTTCTTGAGAGGAATCTTTCGCCGGCGTCAACGAAAATTACTTGTCCAGTGATTGATTTACCTTCGATTAAGAAAATCACTGCTTGAGCGATGTCTTCTGGAGATGGGCCATAACCCAAAGGACTCTCGCTTTGGGCTTGGTTGAATCCTTCCTCGCTTTGGTCAGGGCTTGCCAATGTATGCCCGGGGGCGACTGCATTAATTCGTAATTTTGGAGCTAGGCCTCTGGCTAAAGCTTCAGTAATCCCCAGCAGAGCAAACCTCGACGCTGTGTAGGAGATATGATCTGGATTGGGAGACGCGATTTTTTGATCCAAGATATTTACCACCGACCCTACTTCATTATCAGGGAGATTTTGTAACAATTCCCGGGTTAACATCAATGGGGCTTTGGTATTAATGTCCATGTGCGCGTTCCAGGATTCATCATCGAAATTGTCCAAATCATCATGAACGAACTTCGATGCATTATTGACTAGGTGGAGAATAGGCCCAATTTGTGATGATGCTTCGGAAATAATTTGGGTAAACTCTTCCGGATTCGATAAATCACCCTTAACCGTGCAAGCATTGACTCCGAGTGCTTTAATCACCTCAACTAAATCCTCGGCGGCTTTAGACGATGAATTGTGGTGAACTGCGACTGAGTAGCCTTTTTTCGCTAGGTGAAGACAAATTGCAGCACCAATTCTTTTTGCGCCCCCCGTAACGAGTGCTGCACTGCTAGCCATCGATACTCGGGGGGAGAGTCTCGTATATCTCTCCTCGTTTTGAATGCCCTCATCTAAGTGTCCAAGGCGAATGATTAACCCTGTGTGTCCACTCCTCTTCCTCAATGGGTGTACCGCTGCCCCAAGCTAATGGCACTGAAGTGTCGACCGAAAGGTGTGACGGTGCGCTCAGAGTTAATGCTGAAGAACGCCGGAAAGCGGAAAGGAAGCGACTCCCACCTTGGTTCAAAACAACGCTTCCAACAGGGAATGCTCAAAGTCGATTTAATCAAACCAAATCGAATGTACATGAACATGGGCTACACACTGTCTGCGAAGAAGCAAGATGTCCAAACATCCATGATTGCTGGGGCAGAGGCACTGCAACTTTCATGATCGCAGGGGAAGTATGCACACGCGGATGCAGGTTCTGTGCAGTCGGCACAGAGAAAACCCCTGCACCATTGAATCCTAATGAGCCTGCAGAACTCGCAGAAGCCGTAGATCGGATGGGCGTTAGCCATGCCGTAATTACCGTTGTTAACCGCGACGACTTAGCTGATGGAGGTGCAGAGCATTATCGTAAATGTATCAAAGCTGTTCACGACAGATGCCCCGATGTTGGACTTGAATTACTCTGCTCTGACCTAGACGGAAATCTTGAGGCACTTGCGGATTTATTAGTGGACCTACCGCTCAAGGTTTTCGCCCACAATGTCGAGTGCGTACCTAGGTTGGATTCAACTGTACGCGACCCTCGAGCTTCATTCGAACAATCACTAATGATACTTAGAGAAGCGAAACGATTGAGGCCAGAATTAGCAATAAAATCGAGCATTATGGTAGGCGTCGGGGAATCTGACGAAGAAGTCGTTGAAGCTATGCAATTGCTGAGAGAGGTTGGAGTTGAGCTAATCACCCTAGGCCAATATCTGCAACCCAGTTGGAAACATCTTGCAGTAGACAGATTTCCTGAACCGAAAACCTTCGCAGAATGGGACCAAGCTGCCAGAGAAATGGGATTCACCGCAGTTGCCAGTGGCCCATTAGTGCGGTCCTCATATCGAGCAGGGTTGCTCTGGGAAGAAGCAATGGGAGGAGAACCGGTTGTGACCAGAGACTCTACTGGTTCCGCTATTAGTCATCTGAACCCTAACAAAGACTTACTTTTGGACAATAAGTCTCGATTGCCTTCAGAGCACAAAACAATATGAACGAATTATCGGAGGGAGAAATATGGCGGCGAAAAAGAAGATGCAAGTAACATTGCACGTACCCTCCGCACCTTTCCGACCTGGAGACAAAGCAAGTTTCGCACCATTTGAAAATGAGCCGGGAGATCTACCCCGACCTGATCCGGTAAATTGCACTGCATCTGAAACCACAGATCACGCTTACGGGCTTGTAAGGGTCTTAGATTTCCAAGGCAATGCTAGCGGGCCATGGGACCCAAAATTGTCTCCTGATGACCTCCGTGATGGCTTAGAACACATGGTTAGAATGAGAATATTCGATGATCGAATGATGAAAATGCAGCGTACAGGGAAATTGTCATTTTACATGCGATCGTATGGAGAAGAGGCTGTCGCAATCGCCCAAACAATGGCCCTAAAAACCCAAGATTGGATTTTTCCAACCTATAGACAACCTGGAGCCCAATTTGTCAGAGGTCGAGATATGGTGAGCATGATTAATCACTGTATAGGTAACGAAGAAGATAACGTCAAGGGTAGGCAAATGCCTGTTCATTACACCTACCGAGAAGGTCGATTCATTTCGGTTTCAAGCCCAGTTGGGACTCAATTTAGTCAAGCGGTAGGGGTTGCAATGGCATCCCAATACAAGGCATTGGATGAATGCTGTATCACGTGGATAGGAGATGGTTCAAGTGCTGAAGGAGATTACCATTATGCGCTCAATTTCGCTTCAGTCTTCAAGCCGCCAGTTATTCTCAACATCGTCAACAATCAATGGGCCATTTCTACCCACGCTAACCTAGCAAGCGGCAACCCAACATTCGCAGCAAGAGGCCTAGCCTACAACGTTCCTTCAATGAGAGTGGATGGAAATGACTTCCTGGCTCTTTATGCAGTTACAAAATGGGCTAGAGAGCGAGCCGCTGCAGGAGAGGGGGCAACCCATATCGAGGTACTTACCTATCGCGCTGGAGCACACTCTTCCAGTGATGACCCGAGCAGATATCGCCCCGGAGATGAGCACGAGGCATGGCCAGGTGGCGACCCTGTCGACCGATTAGTTCAACATTTGATTGCAATTGGAGAATGGTCAGAAGAGCAGCAGAATGAGTTAGAGGAGAGAATCGATTCTGAGGTTATGGCCGCTTACAAGGAAGCAGTTACCTTTGGAGACCTAGCGAATGGCCCTTATCCTTCTGCCGATACAATCTTCACCGAAGTGTACGAAGAAGTCCCTTGGCATCTTCAAGAGCAATGGGATGAAATGAAGAAATGGAGTATGGATTGATATGCCTGAAATGAATATTGTTCAAGCTGTCAATTCAGCACTAGATATTATGCTTGAAAAAGACCCAGATGTAATCTTCTTTGGTGAAGATGCTGGATATTTTGGTGGTGTATTCCGCACCTCTGATGGTTTGCAAGAGAAACATGGTACACACCGAGTATTCGATACACCTCTTTCCGAAGGAGGAATCGCCGCTATCGCATTTGGAATGGGAATCAATGGATTGAGGCCAGTTGCAGAAATTCAATTTGCCGATTACATATTCCCTGCCTACGATCAAATAGTGAATGAGATTGCAAAAGTAAGACATCGATCGGGAGGTGAATTTTGGTGCCCTCTAACAATCAGAACCCCCGCTGGTGGTGGAATTCGTGGCGGACACCATCACTCGCAAAGTCCTGAATCACAATTCACCCATACCTCTGGGATAAACGTCGTTTACACCTCAACACCTTACAATTCTAAGGGCTTACTAATATCTGCGATTGAATCCAACGATCCCGTTGTGGTATTCGAGCCTAAGAGATGTTACAGAGGACCTTTCTACGGCGACCCGCATAATGTTCCAACGTGGAAAGATCACCCAGAGGCCGAAGTCCCAGAGGCGCATTATACAGTGCCACTTGGTGAGGCAAGACTCGCAATGGAGGGTACGGACTGTACCGTTATTTCTTGGGGTGCGATGGTCCACGTAAGCGAACAGGCTATCAAAGACAGTGGAGTTAGTTGTGACCTAATTGATTTGCAAACATTGGTTCCTTGGGATAAAGATGCAATTGTAAAATCAATAGAGAAAACTGGACGCTGTGTGATAGTTCACGAAGCACCGAAAACAAGTGGATTTGGTGCAGAAATGGCAGCCAGTGTCCAGGAGCGATGCTTCTACCACTTAGAGGCACCAATAGAAAGAGTCACGGGATGGGACACACCATTCCCACACACAACCGAATGGGACTATATGCCCAGTCCAGCGAGAATCGCTGATGCAATAAAGAAAACTATGGAGGAATGAAAATGACAAATCGTGTATTCAAACTACCTGATATCGGAGAAGGAGTAGTAGAAGGAGAAGTCGTGGAATGGCACGTATCCGTTGGAGACTCTGTCTCCGAAGATGATGCACTTTTAGATGTGATGACAGATAAAGCGACTGTCACAATACCCTCGCCTTATGATGGTACAATAGCCGTCTTACATGGTGGTGTCGGAGACATGGTTGCGGTAGGCTCTGTTCTAGTCGAATTTGGCGAAGGTGGCGATAGCCTTGTCGATTCCGTTGAAGAAAAAGAGCCAGAAACAGAAAAAGACGTCGAGCCAGAAGTTGAAGCTGAGCCGGAGCCAGAAAAAACACCTCCACCTGTGGCTACTGAACCGCTTGCACCTCCACCTGTGCCAGCAATTTCAACACCCGCTCCATTACCAGCAGTTTCCAAACCAACTGAAAGCAGTGGTGGGTCTGGAGGTAAAGCGCTTGCCAGTCCCGCTGTTCGCAGGCGTGCACGGGAAGCAGGAGTCGATCTATCATCAGTTCGCGGTAGCGGACCAGCGGGTCGAATTCGACACGCTGACCTTGACGCATTCATCGCTGCTGGAGGCATGGTACAAGGAGCAGCTCCAGTCGCTTACACTACCCGAAGAAGTGATGTTGAGGAAATTAAGGTAGTTGGATTGAGGCGGAAGATTGCCGAAGCAATGACCATCTCCAAGCGCCATATTCCACATTTCTCTTACTTTGAGGAAATCGATGTTACAGAATTGGAGGAGTTACGACAATTCCTTAATGCAACAAAATCTCCGGAACAACCGAAATTAACCTATCTTCCATTCATCATGATGGCACTAGCGAAAATAATGCCAAATCATCCTGAATGCAATGGTCATTATGACGAAGCAAATGGAATTGCTAGAAGGTATGGCGCTGTTAACTTAGGAATCGCAACTCAAACTGATAGAGGATTATTCGTCCCTGTGGTAAAGCACGCTGAAGCCATGGATGTTTGGCAGGCAGCCGCAGAAATGCAGAGAGTATCAGGGGCAGCCAGAGATGGAACTGCTTCGCTTGACGACCTTACTGGATCTACATTCACAATTACTAGCCTCGGAAGAGATGGAGGACTTGGAGCGACTCCGATTATCAATCATCCTGAGGTGGCAATTCTCGGTGTTCACAAAGCACGTGAAATGCCAGTGGTTAGGAATGGCGAAATTGTGGTTCGCAGAATAATGAATGTGTCTAGCTCATTTGATCATAGAATCGTTGATGGGGCTGATGGGGCAGCCTTAGTGCAGTCACTCAAGCGAATGCTTGAACATCCTGCATTAATTTTCATGTGAGGGAGAATTATGACTGAAACTCGCAAATGTAAGGTGCTTGTAGTAGGAGCGGGGCCTGGAGGATATGTTGCAGCAATACGAAGTGCTCAGCTAGGATTAGACACTGTAATTGTAGAAGGCGACAAGGCAGGTGGAACCTGTTTGATACGGGGCTGTATTCCAAGCAAAGCAATTATCCATGCTGCTGAGAGATTCGAATCTTTACAGCAACACGCAAGTGAAGGAGGCCATATGGGTCTATCTGTAGCCTCAGAGCCTGAAATTGACATGGCAGCTTTGGTTGGTTGGAAAGATGCAATAGTAGAACGATTGAACAAAGGTGTTGAGGCGCTTATGAAAGGTGCTGGAGCAGAATTAATCAAAGGTTGGGCTACATTTACAGGGCCAAAAAAATGTACTGTAGAAACCTCTAGTGGGACAGTTAATATCGAGGCTGAAAACGTAATTATCGCAACTGGTTCAAGTCATATCGACTTGCCCTTTATGCCATGTGATGAGGAGTTTGTGCTATCATCTACAGGTGCTTTGGATTTACAAAAACTACCAAAATCCGCAGCTATTGTAGGCGGTGGCTACATTGGACTAGAATTAGGCTGCGCTCTAACAAAATTGGGCACAGAGGTAACAGTGGTAGAAGGAATGGATTCAATTCTCGGAATAATGGACAAAGAAATTCGAAGACCGTTAGAAATTTGGTTGAAAAAACACAAAGTCGCAGTTCACACAAATGCTCTTGCTCGCGGTACTGAAATCAAAGGCAAAGGGGCAAGTCGTAAAGCGCATTTGACCTTTGAAAAGGATGGGGAAGAGCAGACAATCAAAGTCGATAAGGTGCTAGTAACAGTTGGTAGAAGTCCGAATACCAAAGGATGGGGATTGGAGAATATGGGTGTCAGAATGGACACTGGAGGGAGATTCATTCGAATCGATCGACAATGCAGAACCAACATTCCTGGAGTCTACGCCATAGGGGATGTAGCTGGCGAGCCTATGTTGGCCCACAAGGCCTCCTCTCAAGGCGAGATGGTAGCCGAAATACTAGCAGGGCATAACAGAGATTACGATAAGGTAGCAATTCCAGCAATCGTCTTTACTGAGCCTGAAATCGTCTCTGTAGGACTCACTCCTGATGAAGCAAAGGACAGAGGAGAGGAAATCATAACTGGTAAATTCCCTCTAGCAGCAAACGGTCGAGCGCTAACATTGGAGGCTGAGAAAACAGCAGGATTCATTCGAGTTACTGCTCGGGAATCAGACCATGTCATACTTGGAATTCAAGCCGTCGGCAGCCATGTTGCAGAATTACATGGTGAGTTTATTTTAGCACTTGAGATGGGCGCTTTATTGGAAGATATCGCGGACACCGTCCATGCACATCCAACGATGACTGAAGCCTTCCATGAAGGGGTATTGAAGACTCTAGGACATGCTATTCACTCGGCATGATTCACAAAAATGGAGGAGTGGTTTTGCTAGAATTGCAAATCCTTAGAGTCGAACTCCAAGCACATGAGTCTGTTGATGCTGCCATGTCGGTATTACAAGAAAAACGAATTTTAGATGAAATTCCTGATACATTGATTCTTGTCCAGCATCCAGAGGTAGTAACACTTGGGCCGAAGGCGGAAAGAGATGGAGCCCTCGATGACCCTGCATTATCTGATTATCCAACTAGGGTTGTAGATAGAGGCGGAGGGATGACGTATCATGGGCCTGGTCAGTTGGTTGTTTATCCAATAATCAAGTGGCAAGTAGGTGAACAATCTGTTCGGAAAATTATCAATCGACTAGAGGATTGGGTAATGGCGGCTCTCGCGGAATGTGGAATAGAAGGATATCGTGATGAAAGAATGATGGGAGTTTGGTTGGAAGGATACAAAGTATGTTCTATTGGACTAGCCTTCAAGCATTGGGTAAGTAGACACGGTCTCGCTCTAAATTACAATACGAACCCTGGCCGAGTAGAGGCCCTTTCATGTTGCGGCCTTCCTTCGGGGATGACAACTTCACTGCAAGCCCTTGGTCACACCCATGATTTGGAGGGTAGACTATTAGATCGTGCAAGGTTGGAAGAGGCATTGCTGATTAATGCAGAAAATTATCTTGAAAGAGTACCTATGCAACCCAAAGATTGGACTGCGGAGTTGGTTATCTGAGACCAAAAAGAAGCTCGTTGGGAAAATATTGGTCTTTGGATCCAGATTTGACTTTCCTTAACCATGGTTCGTTCGGGGCAACTCCGAATTTAGTCTTGGAAGAACAAAATCGATTGCGAACACATCTAGAATCAGACCCTGTTAGATTTTTCGAACGAGAGGCGTTCGAAAATATGAATATGGCAAGGCTTGAACTCTCTGAATTTCTCAATGCTGACTCCGATGGAATGACTTTTTGTCAAAATGCCACAAGTGGCGTAAATACAGTGCTGCGAAGTTTGGTTCTAAATCAAGGAGACGAGATAATCGTTCCAAATCATTCATATCAGGCTTGTTGGAATGCAATAGATTTCGTGGCCGCTAGATGGGGCGCCAAGATTGTAGTAGTAGACCTGCCATTTAGATGTGATTCAGAAGAAGAAATCATTGAACCCTTGTTAGCAGCAATTTCACCTAAATCAGTTTTAGCAATGATTGACACAGTAACGAGCCCCACCGGACTCAGAATGCCATTCGAGAAACTTGTCGGTGAATTTCAATCGAGGGGAGTCGATGTTTTGCTTGATGCTGCACACGGCCCAGGCATTGTTCCAATGGATTTGTCTAAGTTGGATGCTGCTTGGGTAACTGGAAACTGTCACAAATGGCTCTGTAGCCCCAAGGGTTCGGCTTTCCTACACATTAGAGAAGACAAGAAGAACGAAACTAAACCATTGACAATCAGCCATGGACATAGTGCAGATTTATCACTTCAAGAAAAATTCAGATTTGAATTTGATTGGCAAGGGACTAGAGACCCTACCGCAATTCTATGTGTACCTAAATCCATTGAGATTCTCGAGTCGATGGTTTCAGGAGGATTTGATGAAATTATGGAGCGAAATAATTCACTCGCTTTGAAAGCAAGAAACCTTCTTTGCGAGAGTTTAGGCACCGACCCTCCAACACCAAATTCGATGATTTCTGCAATGGCTACAATCGACCTGCCAGGGACATATTCAGGAGGTGCAGACATTATGGGTGATCCACTACACAACAAACTGCTTGATGAATTCGGCATCCAAGTTCCAGTGTTCCCTTGGCCCCATCACAAAATGAGGTATTTCAGAATTTCTGCTTATCTTTACAATACTATCGAAGAGTATGAATTCCTTGCAGAAATATTACAAAAAAATCTCTAATTTTCTAATTTTAAGAATACATGAATAGAAGTAGTTGATGATTAACGGAAACATAGCCTAGGTGCACAAAGAGGGTATGATAATGGGGGAAGCAGTTGTTGCGATTACTGGCGCGTCGGGAGCACGATATGGTGTTCGCCTATTGGATGCACTTACCGAAGCTGGCTGGAAAACTCACCTAATCGTCACGCGTGAAGGTGCGTTAAATCTTGAATTAGAATGTGGCATAGCCCCTGAAGATTTAGCCAGCGACTCTGTAGTTTTGGAAGATAACAACAATCTTGCCGCTAAATCTGCATCAGGATCTGCTCGTTTTGACGCCTACATCGTCTGTCCAGCAAGCGGTACGACGATTGGAAAAATAGCAAATGGAATTTCTGACAATCTCGCAACTAGAAGTGCTTTAGTAGCGATGAAAGAGAGGAGGAAGCTAATTCTAGTCCCTAGGGAAGCGCCCTATGCAACACCTCATCTCAGAGCAATGGCAAATCTCTCAGAATGGGGAGTTGTTATTCTTCCGGCAAGCCCGGGATTTTACAACAAGCCACAGACACTCGACGATATGGTGGACTTCATTGTTGCAAGAATTCTTGACCAGTTAGATATCAATCATGAAATTGGAAAACGCTGGACAGGGGATGAAATCGGCTCTCAGTGAGCCGAATGTAATTTCACTCTTGTACAGGTTGGGTTCAAGAGTGAGGCGTTAGCCGGAGATTTAGGTATCCTATGACGAACTGGGAGTCACTGACGGTAGCTCAACTGAAAGAGGAGTGCAAAAGCCGCGGTCTTTCGGTTGGTGGAAAGAAGGCCGATTTAGTGTCTAGAATCGAGGAACACGCCATCTCAAATGACTTCCAAGAGGCAGAAATCACGGAAGATTCAGCCATGCAGAGTGGACGAAGTATGATAGGTCGAGTCAAACAACTTCCTGTTTCGGTTTTGGCTGTTATTGGAATCATGCTGCTTGGAACTATGGGGGGAGCATTACTGTATGGTGATGATGTAATCGAATGGATTCAGGGAGAACCAGATTACCAATTAATCGAATTTGATGCGACGAGTGCTAGAGGATTTGCTCAGAGTCTTGTAGATTTAGGACATCCTGAATGGGAGGGTAGAATGTCTGGAACTATCGAAGAGCACAACACTGCAGATTTTATCAAAGCCAATTTTACCTCGATGGGGATTCCATCAACTCTTGAGGATTTTGACGTTCCAATGTTTGTCATTGATGATGAACCCGAATTGGGTATATGTCATGCAGGAGATGTAGGACAAACTCTCCCTGCTTTTGCTTGTGGTGCTACTGATGTTAATGCGGATTTCATTACCTTTGAGCACAGAAGTGATTTTGTTTTGCAGGGATATTCCGGCTCTTCCTTCATTCGATATGTCGATGATATAGATGTAGTAGATCTAGGCACAGGAAACGAAAGTGCAGATTGGGCCACTGTAGCGGGTTCTATTGTTTTGGTACACATGACCCAGGACACAGAATCCAACACTGCGCTATTCAAGAGAGCATCAGAGAACGATGTTGAAGGATTAATCCTGATTAATGAAAGACAGAATTGTGACGATTTGGTTTCTGGCGATTGTATTCCTTACTTCAAATCGGTAGACATCTCAGCCATAGATAATATTCCAATTAATATGGGATTCATAATGGTCAGCCAAAGTGTTGGCCAGGTAATTATTGATAATGTGATTAATCAGGATGGAAGATTACAATTTATGACCTATGTCGAAAATGCAGGGGAAGCCACTATCAAAGTACCATGCGGAATTATTCAAGGAGAGTCTGATTCTATGATCATCATAGGGGCACACCATGATACCGTATACATGTCCCAAGGTGCCGTAGATGACTCTTCAGGGACAGCTACTGTTCTAGAGATGGCTCGCCAATTTGGATTAATTGAAAGCCAACTAGGTACCCCAAAGCATACGATTTATTTCTGCACTTGGGGAGGAGAAGAAGAAGGATTGTTTGGATCAACAGCATGGGTAGACAAACATCGAAATAACCTATATGATAATCTTCGACTATACATCAATTTAGATATGAATCACGTCGATGCCGAAAGAAATTCCGGAGTTACATTGTTTGGAAACCACAACACAGATGTTAGCCATATTAGAGGCATATCGGAGAAATTCAAACAAGAATATCCAGAACTTGCAGACCGTTACAATATCCAAGTTCGCAAACTTGACGATACGGAAATGCCATACAATTCAGATCATGCACCATTCGTGTATAACATCGATGAAGACGATTCGGATGGAAAACAATACGGTAGAGCTGTAGTTTGCTATGGCTCCGGGTCCATGGAATATCATACATATCTCGATAACATGGACCGATTCAATGAAGAAAGTCTCGCAGTTTCTGGAATAATCTATGGGTCATTGGTTTACTACCTCGCCTATGGCGATTAAGAATTAAGACTCTAAGTGCTCAAGAATTGCTTCGTAGTCAGGTTCTACACCTGGATTCTCAGCAACCCACGCATAGGATATCTTTCCAACTTCATCAATAACGAAAACAGATCTTTGAGATGCAGTGTATTCTGGCATTACAAATGGAATTTCTACGCCATAAGCGCGGGTGGCTTGCCGATTCGTATCAGAAAGCAATGGGAAGTTGATTTCATTGGCATCTGCAAAGGCAGCATTTGCAAAAATACCATCTACAGAAATTCCGAAAACCTCAGCTTCGGCGGCTTCCAAACGACCCATAGAATCAGAAACTGTGCACATTTCTTTTGTACAGACTCCAGTAAATGCGGCTGGATAGAACAGTAGAACTACCCTGTTGCCGATAGAATCAGAAAGTCTAACCATATTTTTGTCAAATGCCATCAATTCGAAGTCAGGTGCCATGTCCCCTACGGATACCATGAGTCGGGGAAGCAATATCGATTTTCAAGGTCGCGGGGCTCTACATTCTTTGTGGCGAGTCAATTCCAAGTAAATCGAGACCTGTTTGCAAGGTTCTCGCGGTCAAGTCACAAAGCGCCAATCTGCTTAGTTTCGTGCTACCTTCTGCATTTAGAACAGTACACACTTCGTAGAATGAACCGAAAGTTTGAGCGATATTGTGTAATTGAGTAGCTAATTTATGAGGAGAGTGGCTTGAACAAGCCAAATCAAGAGCTTCAGGGAATTTAATCAATGCCCGAGCCAGTGCAACCTCTCTTTCATGGGTCAAGATAATTTTTGATTCACGAATAGAATTTCTATCGATTTCGTCCTTAGAAAATATGCTACAAATTCTTGCGTGTGCATATTGAAGATATGGAGATGTATTTCCATCAAAAGAAAGCATTTTTTCCCATTCAAAAATATAATTGTTATTTCTGTCTGTTGAAAGGTCTGCATATTTTATTGCACCAATTCCTAGCATTTTTGATACCTCTTGCCTTTCGTCATCAGTTAGGTTAGGGCTTTTCTCTGCAACGATTGCATCCGCTCTCTCTACAGCTTCAATCAGTAGATCATTGAGACGGACTGCTCCTCCAGTTCTACTGGCTAATTTTTTCCCATCCGAACCCATTACCAAACCAAACGGAACATGGATTGCATTAACTCCTTCATCCATGAATCCCGCTTTTCTTGCAACCTCAAAAACCATAGCAAAATGTTGTGCCTGTTCCGCACCTACGACATACAAGAAGTCCCGGCTACCAACATTCTCGATTCTATCCAAAATACATGCTAAATCACTGGTGGCGTAATTGAAGCCCCCGTCCGCTTTCTGAATAATCAATGGGAGAGGTTCCCCCTCTCGATTTTTCCAACCATCGAGGTAAACCACTTTCGCTCCATCGCTTTCCTCGAGTAAACCACGCTCTGCGAGTTTGTCAACAACGCCTGGCAATGCTGATTCGTACTTTGATTCCCCTGCGAGATTGTCGTTGGTAAGCAAAACCCCCATCCTTTGGTATACTTCATTGAAGTGAATTAGTGAGCGATCTACCAGCATCTGCCATAATTCGATGGTTTCTGGTTCGCTAGATTGCATTCTCACGACCCTCGCTCTCGAGCGTGAGGCAAAGTCAGAATCGTTATCGAATTTAGCCCTAGCATCAGAATAAAACGTACTTAAATCGATATGATGTGCCTCAGAATCAAGACCTGAATCGATAAGATGTTCGATTAGCATTCCAAAAGGAGTCCCCCAATCCCCGATGTGATTTTCTGGTACAACTCTGTGACCCTTGTAGCTTAACATTCGATTCAGAGCGTCACCAATCACCGTTGATCTTAGGTGACCTACATGCATGTGCTTGGCAACATTTGGTGAAGAATAATCTATGACAATGATTTTTTCCTTCTCGGTTGAAACTCTCAATTTATCATCGATTAGGGATTCTTGTAATTTCTCACCCAACCAATCGGGATCGGCTGAAAAATTAAGGAAACCGTTTATCGAGCTAACTTGGCAGACCCCTTCGGTTGTAGAACCCAGATTCTCTAAAATTTCGTCGGAAATTTCATTCGGGGCCTTTCTCAGTATTTTGGATAGTGAATGACAAGGTAAAGCGACATCAGCAAATGTAGAATCAGTTGAGACTGCAAGAAGTTCATTCCATTCAGATTCTTGGATTCCGATATTGGACATCGCTGAACTAATGAGTGGGCGGATTGCCTCTACTAAATCTCGCATGATCTAACCTCAAGTTAGGGAATACCTCAACAAGGCGGCTATTCCTCCAAATGATGTTTGGAGAGTTGCCCCCTCTTCTGAGTCCATGGAAATCAGACTGACCTTTGCTGAGGTATGTCCTGCTAATTCAGTCAACTCGTCAATTATGTCTCTAGTTTTATCGGGATCTTCACGTACGTCCTCAGCACCGCACTTAGGGCAATCCGGTATTTCTGAGCGACTATTTTGTGTAGCCTCCCATTCATGCGAGCAGGGCTTACAATACCAGCCAACTCTTCTCTTACTCAACCCCTCTGAAAGTAACAGAGTATCAACAGCACCTTGATCTAATGCTGACCGGATCATAATCTCACCGTAAGTTGCTTTCGGATGTGCTTGCATTACTTCGCGAAGGAAATTATCCACCAATTCACGCTCGGCGTCTAATTCAATTTGATCCATAAGGTTGCCAGCACGCTGGACTAATTCCCTCAGACCACTTTCATTGGAATAGCCCACATCAAAGAATGGTTCTCGAATCAACTTCTTTACTTCATGATGGAAGTAATCGTTCTTGACCACGAAATCCTTAGTCTGTCCTGGACCACCGACAATGATGCCTTTGATATCGGTCAAATTCGGGAGCCAATAATTGCAAGCATGTTCGGTGGCGCGTTTGAAGAAATTGTGAGCCGCCTCCTCGATTAGACGTTCAAACCGCTGTGCAGATTGACCTCCTTGGCGGTGTTTTCCCATTATGTTGGACTGTAATTCTTCTTGGCAATGGATCCTTTTTCCACTCGCAATTCCGTAGGCCGCCTCGCCTCTATCGATTACAAATAGACCGTAAGAAGTTCTGTCAATCAGCATGTCTTCTAATTGTGTTAATTCAAAAGTCGAATCACAACGGTAACGGAAAGAAGTGAAAATTTCCGGAGGATCGTCAATCACGACAGTAACTAATCGCGTTTTGTTATTTCCAACAATAACATGACCGACGAAAATTGCTATTCCGTATTCACCAGCATTTTTGTATCGATTAAGCACTGAAATTGCCGATTCTATCGCATCTCCAACATGTTTTCTAGTTAGTTTGGATTTGATGTTCGCTGCCTGAGCCGCTTCTTGGCCAAGTTGGCCACGAACATCACTAATGAGTCGGTCAGGGGGTATGATTACCGTAACTAATTCCGTCCCCATACCCCTCATGTTCTGTAGCTCTTCCAGCGTCTTCTTGGTTCGCAGTCTCCTTTGCTGCACCTCCAAGTCATCTGCCATGGCTAAGCCTCTTGCTGGAAGGCCGCAGTGAGAGGCATTTCAACCCTCTCGCGCGTATCTAGCGAAGGCATTGAAAGGGGCACTCACCCCCGAATGTCCGATGGCGACCATAGTTCTCGCACTTGGTGGCAGTCTGCTGAGACCCGAAGTGGAAGAGCGGTATGCTTGGTTAGAAGAGTTAGTATCCATCATCCGAGACAGGGTTTTGGTCGATGATAGAATTGGAATAGTTGTAGGAGGAGGCGCCCCTGCTAGAGAAGGAATCACACTCGCTAGACCCATTATTGATAATGAGGATAGGCTTGATAGAATCGGAATTGCGGCAACTCGTCTAAATGCCACCATAGTTAGAGAATCTCTGGCAGATGCAGGAGTCACAGTCTCGGGAACAATTCCACGTTCAATAAACGAGGCTACAATGCTATTCGATGAAAGGCCCGTAGTAGTCATGGGAGGGACAAAACCCGGCCATACTACTGATGCTGTTGCGATTCGTCTAGCGATTGCCAGTGGAGCTGAACGCTGCATTATAGGCACTAATGTTGACAGAGTATACGATTCTGATCCTCGAGAGAATCCAAACGCAAGTGGTTACGATTTACTTACACACGCAGAATTGCAAGAAATCGTTGGGCCAGCGGAACACACCAAAGCAGGGCCAACTGGAGTCGTGGATCCGATGGGGGTTGCGGATGCTACTAAAGCTAATTTGACTCTCTGTATATTGGATGGAAGAAATCATTCCAGAATAAAATCCGCAATAGAAGGTGAGCCATTTCATGGGACTATTGTAGAAAGTGAAGAAGAGGAGTGACTCCCATGGGCAGAAAAGATAGAATCGCCAGAGCCGCTACACAAACCGCTTCACAAGCAAGGGAAACTGCTGCACGTGAAAAAGGAAGAAGTAAACGAACTACAAGTGCCTCCGGGGTTACTGCCCACAGGCACTGCTCAGTATGTTGGGCACCTATTCCGCTCAAGGCTGAACCTCCGATTTGTAGTGATCAAGAATGCGAAGCAACATATGGAAAGAGAGAGGCATCTCGTAAACGTTTGACATTCATGCTGTACTTATTCCCTGCAATTGCAATTTTACTAGCAATATTGACAGCAGCATAACCCAAAGTATCGCTAGGTTCAACACCAATCAACAAAGAGCGGATGATATGCGAATGGTGCGAGTTCTAGGGGTTCTACCCGGATTCGTAGGATTTGTTTGCCTTGTTTTGTTAACAGCAAGCCTCGTAGGAATAGAAATTGATTCCACTAGAGTTCAGGCTACTACGGTCCCATGCCTTGATGATGATGCAGGTGGTTGTCCTGTTGGTATGACTGGTTCTGATTTCCATGTGCCTTGGGGATTCAGCATAATCGATGTAGAAGTAAAAATTGCTTGGGATGAGCCAGAAAAGGCTTGGATAGGAGTTGTCGATGCAAAATACGCCGATGAAGAAATCTGCCCACCCGACACTAATGGATTGACTACCTGTGAAGCGGAGGACTTCGAATTTGTAGCAGGAGGCCCAGGAGACTCAGATGAGTTCACTTTCTCCCTAAAACCAGGTGACTATCGATTTACAAGTGGAGGAAGAGATGGTGCTAGTCTTGACAATCAATTGATTACAATTACATCAACATTCCACATTTCTCAAATTGGAGAAATATTACTCGGGATAATCGGAATTCTACTAATGATTGGGGCCGTAGAAATGATTTATCCAATCGAATTATTCTGGAAGAGATACATCAAATCATGATTAGATCGACTACTTGCTTCGTCGGCTAATTGAAGAACCAGTATTCCCTCGACTGTTTGTGGCAGTAACCAAGTGTCGCTCCTGTGGGGCGGAAATTAGGGCTGAGGGACTTCCTCAATCCTTCGGAGGATTCAACATTTACTGCGTGACCTGTGGCGCTCAATTCAGAGTAGATTGAAGTCAATCAAATGACTTCCTCCTTCCACGTCTAGGTTTGGGTGCATGCCTCATAGCCGCTTCCCTTCTTGCTTCGATTTCTTCGGGTGAACCCACTGGTTCAATTTCCTCTATTTCTCTATGCCAAGTTTCAGGCAAAGCAAGTGGATCTGTCACTTCATCTGCGGCTATGAATTCAATAAGTTGACTGCGCAAATCATCTATTCCATCTCCTGTAATTGAACTGATTCGTAAAACATCGCTTTCATTTGCCTCATGTAAATCCGACTTTGAAAACACCTTGAGCAGTGGTCGTTCTGCCAGTAATTCTGTAACTTCATCGAGTAGATGCTGTTGATCCTGTAAATTCATACCACTGGATTCAGATGGGTCGATTAAGAACAATACAATATCTCCTACATTTTCTAAGGCCGCAATTGCTTGCATCTCGATTTGATTACGCTCTGTCATTGGCCTATCGAGAAGCCCGGGTGTATCGACCATTTGGTAAATTCTTCTTCTATGCTCAAAATGACCGACGTGTAGGCGTTTAGTTGTAAACGGATAAGCAGCAACTTCTGGTTCACCACTGGATAATTCAGTTATTAGTGCAGACTTGCCAACATTCGGAGCCCCTGCAACTACAATGCAAGGCTCGGCTGGATCAATCGAAGGTAATTCTCGCAGAATGTTTCGCGCCTCACCCAACCAGAGAATATTCTCTCCGATTTGATCAATAATCGATGACATTCTACCGTATGCATGACGCCTTTCCTCGTGAAAAGCTTCGATGTTACGGAATCTGAGCATCTTCGATTGAGATTCACCTGCTATTTTCCTAACTCTTTCAGCCGCCCACTGAATCGCCCCAAGATTTTGCCTAAATTCATCTGCGCCTACTGCAGCATCAACTAATGCTTGATCAAATTCCGACTGAGCGTTGAGGCTAGGCCACTGATCAACCCATTTTAGAAGAGTTTCAGCGATTGTGTCACTAGCTGCTTGCACCATTCTAGCCATCTGTTTTCTTACCCGATGGTATTTATCGGGGTCCTCAACTAAGTCGGATTGCTTTCCCGCACGGCGAAACGCCTTGTCGAGAACCTCTTGAGGATACAGAACGGTTGGAATCTTGCGCCATTCAACAGAAGCCACGACCTCTCCTCCAGTCTAGCGGCCGCGCCCATACTTCTTCAATCAGCGTGCTTTTCTATGGCCGACCACACGCAAGCATATGACCGGCGAACGGCGCGACATGAGAATTGGGGATTTGCCTGCATGGGCAAAGCGATTTGCCGAAGAATATGGCGCAGAGGATTTGGATGGTCGCGAGGATGTTTTCTTCGGCCCTCTAATCGACCGACGAAGCGGCCTCAGGAAGGACGACCTAATCGAATTACTAATCGATGCACGAGCACTAAGAGCAGATGACGACCCTTGGGTTCGAGGCATGTTACTAGCCACTTCCAGAAATGCTGTAGAAATGTTGGATGAATTCGGTCAATATCGCTCTATTGCAAGAGATGTCATAGTGGAAGTACGACTTGTAACGCATCTTAGGAAACCATACATCGAGGATGATGAACTGCTTACCTTCGAAAAAGAGGATATACGCAGACGATCAAATGTACACGAGCAAGCGGAGAGACAAGCCGATGGTGGTTCCGATGACAGTCACTTGTGGGGCTAGTAGATGTCAGACTTAGCGAAGAAAGAATGCATTCCCTGCAAAGGCGGTGTACCGCCTATGGAGTTGGAACAAGCACAAGAAATGATACAGCAAATTCATTCGGATTGGAAATTAATCGATGTTCACCACATCGAAAGAGTTTGGATTTTCTCCAACTTTGAAGCCGCTCTTGAATTTGTCAACGCTGCAGGGGCAATTTGCGAAGAACAAGACCATCACGCTGATTTTGAATTAGGATGGGGTAGGGTGAAGGCGATGATCTGGACTCACAAGATTAACGGACTGACTGAATCAGATTTCTTTTTGGCAGCTAAGTTTGATCAAATTTAAGGTGAGATTATGACGAAGGATTTTCGCCTTCACGCTTTTGTTTGTACCAATCAACGCGACCCGAAAAAACCGCGAGAATGTTGCGCTACAAAGAACGCCCTCGATGTTATGACTCGGCTTAAACGAGCGGCTAAATCAGCTGGTATCAAAGATGTTCGAATCAATAAATCGGGATGCTTAGACAAGTGTGAGCAAGGTATTTCTTGTGTCGTATACCCAGACGGAATTTGGTATACTATACCTAACGATGACAAAGCAATAGCCAAAATTGTAGACCATCTAGCGGGAGGAAATGTCGCAGATGAATTTCTGATGCTTGACTAAATCTAGACAAATTCACAATCGTACCGGGCGAGTAGCACCACAGGCTTGACACTTTAGCAAGGTTGTTCGATCTTCTTTGATAAAACGGGTATCTGGAGCCTTACATTGTTCACAGAGAATGTAAGTTTTGACATAGCCAACTATTTTTTCTTTGATTCTTTTTGGTGGAACTCTACCTTTTAGCATCACACGAACTTGCTCTCTAGTTCCTGATGTACCTAATTCATTGATGAGATATTGATAAACATGATTTGCATCTCTATCCATCGCGTCTACTATCGCTGAAAAGTTTCGAATTATTGTCTGATTACCTTCAACTAGAATCTCCGGAGTGGGCATGGTCCATCGATTTCTTTCACTGATGTCCGTCGGAATTCTATCCCGTGCTCGCTCGAGCAGAGCATCATATTCGAAGTCACTCATCTAATCGGGCGAGCAACCTCTCCCTTTTCACCCCACCGGATAGGCTCGTGGCTAGGCACTAACCGTCAAAGACCGGTTTACCAACGGCTTGGTATGGATGAAGTCATCGAAGTCAAGGTGGCGAGGGTTCACGAAGATGCTCATTTGCCGACTCGGGGTAGTGCGCATGCAGCCGGTTACGACCTGTATGCATTGGAAGATACCGATGTTCTATATCGAACCGCGACATTAGTACGAACTGGTTTACATGTTGCGATTCCGATTGGCTATGAAGGACAAGTTCGAGCTCGTTCTTCCCTCGGTAAAAGAGGATTGATTCCGCCACATGGTATAGGCACCATAGATGCAGATTATCGTGGAGAATTATTTGTCATGATGACTTGGATTGGCGAAGGTGAATCATATACAATTTCCAAGGGGGAAAGAATCGCTCAATTATTGATTACTCCAATACCTCAATCAACATTCAAGGAAGTAGATTTAGAACAACTTGGCAAGACTGATCGAGGAGAAGGCGGATTCGGTTCAACCGGAAGATTCTGACTATCTCCATACGGTTCTATGAACCGTCCCTATACATATTCAACATACGAATCCTTGATACGGGTCGGATGGAGCGGAACAATTGATGCCACTGAGCATAGACGAACTTCGCAGAAAGGTCGAGGAATATCACAACAAGGGCCTGAACGGCCAGCAAATCGCAGATGAGTTGTCACTTTCTCAAACCACTATCCAATGGCTTTCCTCCTCAAATGTAACACTCGATGAAGAAACACCTTCCGACATTAGGGTCGGATGGCGCTCTGTTGCAGTTAAGGCCGCGAGAGTTGAAGCGGTATCATACGTATTCTGCGATATAATCGATGAAGAAATTGGAGAAGAAGTAGACACAATGGTTGGGATTTCAATAAATGGTATTCCATTTGCCCAGGCTATCGCCGGACAGATGGATCTTGAGTTGGCTGTAAGCAGAAGTATCAGTGAATCTGATGCAGGCCATCTGTCGGAAGTATTCGCTAATGTTGACGGCAAGAGAGTTGTCGTCATCGACGATGTTGTCTCTTCAGGGACTACAATGAGGAAAACCGTACAGCACCTCCGTGAATCTGGCGCTGAAGTCAAGCTTTGTCTAGTTCTAGCAAATAAAACTGAAATGAACGAGATTGATGGAGTCCCATTGCGAGGCTTAGTTAGAGTGGTCACTGTCTGAGGTCTAATCGATGCACTGGGCGGACTTTACCGCTGAAAAACTCAGCAAAGTAAGAGGCAATAGACAAGTTGCCTGCTCTGGAATTACACCCTCTGGGGAATTCCATATTGGCCATATTAGAGAGATTCTATCGGCTGAAATGATACACAGAGCATGTCTTGACGCCGGATTAGATTCTCGATACATATTCATTGTCGACTCGATGGATCCACTTCGGCGCGTATACCCTTTCCTTTCGGAAGAATATGAGAAATACATCGGTTGCCCTCTTGCATTCATTCCTGCACCAGATTCAGAAGGGAACCCAGACCCCAATGGGGTGTCATACGCTGAACATTTCCTTGGGCCATTTTTGGACGCACTTTCAGAAATCGGTGTTTCCCCAGAGGTGATAATGAATCATGAGACATATTCAAGCGGCCAATTTGCAGAAAAAATAGATTCTGCGATTGAAAAATCTGATGAAATAAAAGAAATTATCGAAACTATATCTGGTAGAGAATTGGATGATGATTGGTTCCCATACAAACCGCTTGGGTCAGATGGAAGTATGGATGGAGTGACAGTTACCGGCTATGAGAAACCATTTGTTCATTGGACAGATAGACACGGAAAGTCTGGTTCTGCCGATATCAGGAAAGCAGAAGGAAAGTTACCCTGGAGGATTGATTGGGCAGCACGCTGGGGGATTCATGGAATAACCTGTGAGCCAGCAGGAAAAGATCACGGAGCCGCTGGTGGGTCATTTGACACAGGAATACCAATCTGCAAATTATTGGGGGCCGAGCCACCCTCAAAGATGGTTTATGAGTGGATTCAGGTTAAAGGCGCCGGGCCAATGTCTTCCTCTTCTGGTAATACCGTCGGTCCAATAGAAGCACTAAAATTGGTGCCACCTGAAATTCTACGATATTTGATCGCCGGCTCCAAGATGAATCGCCATATCGATTTCAACACAGGTTCAGCATTATTTCAAATGGCAGATGAGTACGAAAGATTAGTCGCTAATCCACCAAACACTGATGCAGAAAATTTGAGCAAGAGACAGCTAGTTGCCGCAATAACTCAAGGTGGAGCAATGAGGCTAAGCCAAATAAACAGGGGAAGCGATCCTGTCGATTCTTTAGCAGGAGTCACATTTCGACATTTAGCAATGCTAGCACAAATCAAAACTTCTGATGAGGATGTATGGAATTCACTAAGAAAAAGCGGCCACCTTAGTGGAGAGCCGAATTTAGCATTACAAAACAGATTGGATAGAATGCGATATTGGATTGGAAGCATACATTTCCCGGAAGATGCGAGAATCAATATCCAAAAGCAAATTGATGATAATACACGTGAACAGTTGAATCAAAAGCAATTAATTTTCCTAGGGAACCTAGCCTCCGTACTTAGGGATTCTGAATGGTCTGACGAAGCAATTGGAAACACAATTCGAGAAATGACTTCTGCTTCCGAAATCAGTGGAAGAGAAGCCTACGTCGCCCTGTATTGGGCTATGTTAGGTAGGAGTCATGGACCAAAGGCTTCAGCATTAATTTTTGAAATAGGAAAAACTGCTGCAGTTGAATTATTTAGTTCGTAGTTCAAGAATCGCCATTTAGTCTCTCAAGAAGGACAGTAGTGCCGATGAAGCCGCCAGCGAAACCTGCTCCGAACAAACCTAATTCCAAAATAGAAGAAAATATTGATTCTAATGAATCTGCAATCCACCCAATGATATCGGTGACGATTTCAAAAATCCGTCCGAAGTTGATAGTGACTATGCCTGAAACAGCCAAGAAACCCAAGAATGACACTTGAGCCAATGCAATTATTCTGATGGCTTTCAAGGAAATACTAGCTAAGAATGCTGCAGTGGCTCCCAAAAAAAATCCAACAATCCCCTTTACGCCATAATTTGTAATTAACTCGATTTTTAACCCTCCTAATTCAGAATCGCGATATCTAGTAACCTTGGCTCTGGCATCCCTTCTTTTGCCTCGGCAATAGCTTGTACTTCCATCCGTGCTCCTGCCATGGTTGTTACAAATGGAATATTTAGTTCGACGGCAAGTCTTCGCATCATATTTCCATCTAAAACCGCTCCACCAGTACTCCTGGGTGTGTTAATAATTAGCTGAATCTTACCCTGACGCATCAGATCTAATGCATCCGGGGTCAAACCCTCAGTAATACGATAACAAGTCTGGACATCTATACCTCCAGAATCACGGAGGACATGAGCGGTTCCTCTTGTAGCGTATATCGTGAATCCCATCTCTTCCAACTCTTGGGCCAGCGGGATAACGTCATGTTTGTCCGCGTTCTTTACGGTGATGTAGACACCACCATTTGTTGGAACTGGGATTTCAGTTGCCAAGCGCGCTTTCAGATATGCTGCTGCTGCACGCTTGTGGCTACCCATCACTTCACCGGTACTTTTCATCTCCGGACCCGGAGCGGGATCAAGGCCTCGTAATTTGATGAAGGGGAAGACTGGAGCTTTGACACAAACCGCCTCAGTCTGTGGTTCTGGGAAATCAAGGTCTGCTAATTTCTCACCCATCGTAAGACGTGCTGCGATACGGGCCAAGGGGACACCTGTAGCCTTGGCTACGAAGGGGAATGTTCTCGAGCCTCGAGGATTTACTTCCAAAACATACAAGGTTTCCCCACGAATGGCATATTGAATATTGAAACAACCCTTTACTCCTAGTTGAATTCCTATCTTTTTTGTCCAATCTTCAACCTGTGCTAATACTTTCTTTGAGACATTTTGTGGAGGAATAAAACAAGTTGAATCTCCAGAGTGAATTCCTGCTTCCTCAAGGTGTTCCATAATCGCTCCAATTAGTACCTCTCTTCCATCACATACCGCATCAACATCTAATTCGATAGCATTGCCAAGATATTCGTCAACCAATAAAGGCCGATCTGGTGAAAGGAATGCTTCTTCCATGTATGCCTCCAATTGTCGATTGTTGGAAAGTATCTCCATGCCTCGACCACCTAGAACGTAGGATGGACGAATAAGGACTGGGTAACCAATCTCTTGGACCGCTTCCCGTACCCCGTCAGATGTAGTTGCAGTTGTCCCATTGGGCATCCTCAGACCTACTCTTTCAGCGAATGCTTCGAAACGCTCCCGATCACTTGCTTCATCAACTGCATCCGGAGTTGTACCTTGCATGGCTAAGTTGAGCCCCATGCCCTCTAAGTGAGGAAGCCTACCAGCCAATGGAAGAGCGAGATTAATTGCAGTTTGACCACCAAACTGTAGTAAAATTCCATGTGCTTTCTCCCGTAACAATACCTCGGCAGAGTGTTCCAATGTTAGTGGGTCGAAGTATAGACGATCGCTGGTATCGAAATCAGTAGAGACCGTTTCTGGATTATTGTTTATGATAATCGCTTCATGCCCTAGTTCACGAATTGCCCCGACTGCATGGACACACCCGTAATCGAATTCTATTCCCTGGCCAATTCTAATTGGTCCGCTACCCACAACAACAATCCTTTGCTTGGTAAATTCCTCGATACCTGGTACGTGATCAATTCCAGTTGGAGCAGACCCGCCTTCGTAGGTTGCATAGTAGTACGGTGTTACAGCAGCGAATTCTGCTGCACAGGAATCGACCATTCGGAATCTTGGATGTATCCCTAATTCATGCCTTCTGGCCATTACCGAATCTTCGTTTGAACCCTCAGGTAATGACTTGAAGCCACTAGCTGGGAAGCCGGAAAGTGCGTCTGCAATGTGTAAATCTGTGAACCCAGCGCCCTTCCATCTGCGCATCTCTAGGACAGGTATGTCCGAAGCACCCATACCTAATTCTCCTGCCGCACGTATCTCGGTTTCAAGTGCGGCCATCTTCTCAAATCTATGAAGGAACCATCGAGTAATTCCGCCTGATACATCTCTTACATCTTCAATTGAATAGCCTCGTCTAAATGCCTCAAACAAAGCCCCCATTCTTCTATCTGTAGGCACTCTCAACCAATCGATTAGAAGAGCTTCAGGCAACGGTTCACTTGCCCTTTCATCCATGGTCTCCCCTCCAGATGCATCTGCCATGGTAAGTGGCCTAGGATGCGGTTGGCCATACTCAAGACTGGCCCATGCCTTCAGGAAAGCTTCCTCAAAACAACGGCCTATGGCCATAACCTCTCCTGTTGATTTCATTGAGGTGCCAATAGTTCGATCTGCGGTTCGGAATTTATCGAAGGGCCATCTAGGAATCTTAACCACACAATAATCCAATGTTGGTTCGAAAGCGGCAGTGGTACCTTCACCGGTAATTGGGTTAGGTAGTTCGTCCAGTGTATATCCTACGGCAATTAATGCTGCCATTCTAGCAATTGGATATCCCGTTGCTTTGCTTGCTAATGCTGAAGATCTTGAAACTCTAGGATTAACCTCGATTACTCGATATTCTCCGGTCGATTGTTCGACTGCGAATTGAACATTACACCCACCTTTGATATTCAGTCTTCTAATCAGGCGGAGGGCAGCATCTCGTAACATCTGATGATCTCTATCTGAAAGTGTCTGTTGAGGTGCAACAACAACCGACTCTCCGGTGTGTACACCCATAGGGTCGATATTCTCCATTGTACAGACAATGATTGCATTGTCTGCCCCATCTCTCATAACCTCGTATTCATGTTCTTGCCACCCAAGTATACTTTCTTCGATAAGCACCTGTCCTATCGCAGAATGAAGTATACCTTGACTGGCTATCTCGACTAATTCCCCCATATTGTGAGCAGTCCCTCCACCAAGGCCACCAAGAGTAAAAGCCGGCCGAATCAGAAGCGGGAAGCCTCCCAGACTATCGGCGGCCTGCATTACTGCCTCGATCGAATCACAAGCAATCGCCTTGCAAACAGGCAGGCCTATTTCCTCGCATACCTGCTTGAATAAATCTCTATCTTCTGCCTCATCAATTGAAACTAAGTCACAACCGATTAATTCTACTTCTAATTCATCTAAACTTCCATCATGAGCAAGAGCAGATGCGATATTGAGAGCAGTTTGTCCTCCCATTCCTGCGAGTAGAGCATCGGGTTTCTCGATCTCTAAAATTCTCTTTACAACCTCGGGCAATAAAGGTTCGATGTAAATTCTGTCTGCCATTTCAGGATCATTTTGAATCGTTGCCGGATTGGAATTTATCAGAATAACTTCGTACCCGTCCGCTCTAAGTGCTCTACAAGCCTGACTACCCGAAAAATCGAATTCGGCTGCTTGTCCAATACGTATAGGGCCGCTTCCCAAAATTACAATTCGCTTCAGATCGTCTCTGCGGGGCATCAGTTATCCACTCCAGAGTTAGGGATTGGAATGCCTGCTAAATGGTCCGCAACCATACTGGCAAATCTATCGAATAGAGGAGAGGCATCGTGTGGACCAGGACAGGCCTCTGGATGATATTGTATCGTGAATGCTCTTTTTCCAATCAAATCTAGCCCTTCTACAGTTCTATCATTAGCATTCACATACCTTACCTTAAAAGGGGCATCAAGTTCGTTCCTCCCACGAACTGAACAGGCACCGGATGGATGAGGCGCAAGCATCCCTTTTTCTGGGTCTTCAACAGCAAATCCATGATTTTGACTTGTAATATACACCCTGCCAGATTCAAGGTCAACCACGGGTTGATTTGAACCTCTATGGCCATATCTCAACTTGTAAGTTCGTAGACCCGCTGCTAATCCCATTAACTGATGTCCAAGGCAGATTCCCATCACCGGTAAACCGGCTCTAACAGCAGAAGCTAAACTCTCCCTAGCCGTTGTTGCCGCTCCTGAATGAGCGGGGTCACCAGGGCCATTTGAAGCGAAGAATGCATCTGGCTCCCACTTTAGAATCTCATCGAAACTCGTAGAAGCGGGAAGCCAGACCACCTCAAATCTCCGGGATAATTCTCGCAAAATATTGTATTTCACACCACAATCTATAGCGGCTAGCCTTGGGAGTGAGTTACCGTCCTCATCGACTGCCCCTGGATTGATTATAACCGGCTCATCACATGTTACTTCTGCAACTAAATCCTCTACATCGGGAGGAGTCATCTCATCGAGTCGAACTAACATTTCCCTTTCTGCTTCTGCCGGACCAAAGATACACAGAACCGTCCCATGCTCCCTAACCCGACGAGTAAGTTCCCTAGTATCTATATCCTGAATCCCAGGAACTCCATGGGCAAATAGAAGATCATGTACACTTCCTATAGCATCTCGGTGATCGGGAACTTCCATCATTTGTCTGCAAACAACACCTCTTGGCCAAACTCCGGCAGATTCGGAAGTCCCTGCATGTACTCCATAATTTCCAAGCAATGGCCATGTAAATGTTAGAACCTGTCCTGCGAAAGAGGGGTCGGTCAAACTCTCCTGATAACCTGCCATTCCTGTGGTAAAGACCAATTCACCTTCTGCAATTTTCGATGCACCAAATAGTCGCCCTCGATAGCGTGTACCGTCAGCTAGTAGCAATAATCCATCAGCTCCTGAAAGTGGCTCTGGTGCGTTAGAATCCAACAGAGCGTCTGCTGCATCTGGGAAACTTGGAGGGTCGTCAACTCCTGAAACACCGGCACCAGGAATGAATCCTCTGCCGAGAGAGTTCTCCGACATCAGCGATACCCGAAGAAAGAGCCTATTAATCATTGAGAATGATTTTACTCTTCTTCCATAGTCATGACCTTCTTTCTATCCAAACTTGGCACAACTTGTATTTCTCCGCCTTGGAAGTGCGTTAGTTCATCGATTTGACCAATCATTGATTCTAAGAATACGCCCAATGCTGCTACCTCTGAATGGGGTTGGTTCCCGATTGAAATGTTGTAATTTGCCAACCGGAATACTTCACCAGGAACTTTTGTTCCTCCGACAACTATCACCATTGGGCGGGTCTTTTCGATTAACGAAATGGAATCTCTCCAGGACCCCCCGTACATAGTAAGATGTACTATTTGCCCGGGTTTTCCATCCCCCGCATCTTTGGAAAAACGTCGAAGGAAAGACATGGGATTGGGTTCGTATCGACATTCAAAATCCCCTCCGAATCTCTCAGTTACCGATCTCCAGGTTTCCATAGCAGATTCGTCTTCTTCTCCGGCCAGAATAACCTCATCTGCGCCAAATGCTCTGGCGGTTAATCCGAGATGACTGGTGATGCGCTTGTCACGCTCTCTTCGATGCCCTAATCTCAGAACTGAGACCCTTTGGCCTGAAGCAGTCATGAAATTACGCGGAAGGACCGACTTCATCAGCCTGACCCATGTCGGTTGACTGATTGAATTCGGGAATTAGATCAACTGGCATATTCATCATTTGTAATCTGACCCATTGAAGTAGCCAGGCGTCAATGAATAATTTAGCGGAGTAATGAATCATTGTTGCCAAAGCAAAAAGTCGGAGGCTGGCAAATAATGCAGTCTGAGTATCTACGTCGTTAGTAAGCAAGGCGAAGCCGAGTGGTTCTAAGATGTAGTATACAGCAGGTACAACGAGTAAACCTCCTAAATTTGACATCGAAGCATGCCCTCTTTCTCTTCCAACACTCCATACTACAGTTGCAAAGAAGACCACTATAGGGACCATCTTTGCTAGCATCGAGAAGTCAAAGTCTCCCAATAGTGAGTCAGGGATATCGCCGTTATTTAGGGCATCTGAGCCTTTTTGCACAGCAATCCACCAGAATAATCCAGACATCATCAATAAAACACCAGATAGCCAACCGCGATTGGTAATCATATCTCGAATTTCATGCCTATCTTTTGGTTTTAAACGCTGAAGAATTGACTCCATTAACTCGAGTGCATCATTGGAGGGCAATTCCTCTTTTGCGGCAGCCGCAATGCCCTGTTGCGGGAGGGTTTCCCCTCTATCATTAGGCTCCTCGCCCATAGCCATTGACGGATTGCCGCTCCGTCACATCATAAAGGGTGCGTCTAATGGAAGGTATGAAATGGCCGACTGGAGACCTATTCTAAATCGCCGAAGCGATGGTTTTCCAAGAATTATGGGGATTCTGAATATAACTCCCGATTCATTTCATGCTGACTCTAGAATTAATTCGGTTGACGATGCTTTATCCCGTGCCAAACAAATGATAGAGGATGGGGCGGATTGGCTAGACATTGGCGGCGAGTCTACACGACCAGGTGCAGAACCTGTAGACAAGGATGAAGAAATGAATCGAGTGTTACCTGTAATTGAGGCGGTTAGAAACGCTTTCCCTGACGTTGGCATTTCAGTAGATACAAGACGTGCTGCTGTGGCAAAGGCTGCGCTAGATTTAGGAGCGGATATGGTGAATGATGTAAGCTCCTTATCCGACCCTAATATGGTCGACGTAATCATGGAAAACAAATGTCCAGTTTGTATTATGCACATGCAAGGATTACCTGAAAATATGCAAAATAATCCAAGATACGGCGAGGTAGTATCCGAAGTTCGTGAAAAACTCAGCATAACAGCCAGAAAGTTAGTCGATTCTGGATTAAATTCCGACATAATTGTCACTGATCCTGGGATTGGATTTGGTAAATTAATTGAGCACAATCTATCATTATTGGCAGCAGGAAAAGAAATTGCCCCCATGCAAAATATGCCTCTTATGTGGGGAGTTAGTCGTAAACGTATGTTTGCTGATCTATTAGGTCGAACCAAAACTGAAGAGAGGTTAGCCGGAAGTTTAGGGATCGCAGCAGTGGCCCCATCCAAAGGAGTTGATATCATCAGGGTACACGATGTGCGCGAGCACGCAGACCTGTATGCAGCTATGCGAGCTATTGATTGAGGTGATTTGATGGGCCAGAACATAGTTGACATCGATGATAATTTACGAATTATCGGAACCGCACATGTTAGTAGCGCATCCGTGGAATTAGTCAGAGAACAAATAGAGCAATGGAAACCAAACTTGGTTGCTGTTGAACTCTGTGATTCAAGGTTGAGGTCTTTGCAACAACCCGATGATTTGGATAATGACGACCTATTGAAAATAATCAAGGAAGGAAAGTCTGCAATGATCTTGCTACAATCTGCTTTGGCTGCTCAACAACGGCGGATGGGGATGGAAACGGGTGAAAAACCTGGAGCCGAATTACTTGCTGCTATCGAAATCGCTGAGGAGAATAATATTGATCATGCTCTAATCGACAGAGATGCAGTAGTCACATTGAGAAGGGCTTGGAGAAAAATGGGCCTAAGAGAGAAATGGCGTGTATTGAACGCCCTGCTATGGGAAGATGAGGATGAAGAATTTGACCTCGATGAATTAGTCGAAGACTCCGATTTATTGACAAGTATGATGGAAGAAGCAAGAGAGGCGGCTCCGCGTGCTGGGGAAGTTTTGATTGATGAAAGGGACGCTTTCTTGGCTGGAAGAATACAACAGATCAAAGGGAAAGGGAAAGTTCTCGCTGTTGTAGGTGCTGGACACATAAATGGAATAATCGAACACCTGCAGAAGCCCCCTATGGAGACCACATCAAAACTAAGTGAATTATCTTCAGAGCCGCCTAAACCAGTTTGGCCTCAGATTGTGGTTTGGGCTATTCCTATCTTCCTCCTATCTGTAGTTGGCTACCTATTTTGGAATGGAGATACTGAAGCCTTGAAAGACACATTGTGGTATTGGACAGCAGCAAATGCGATACTAGCAGGATTAGGTGTCGCATTAGCCCGAGGGCATCCTCTCTCGATATTAGTTGGAGCATTGGCTAGCCCGATTACGAGTTTGAATCCGACTTTAGCAGCAGGTTGGTTCGCTGGATATACCCAACTGAAGATAGCCGCCCCAACTGGAAGAGATGCAAAGGAGTTTCTAGCGCTACAAAATTACAGTTTATTCTATCGAAATCGTGTGGGGAAAGTACTGCTTGTGACCGCGTTTGGAAACATAGGCTCAGCCCTCGGTGCATGGCTCGCAGGTGGTGCAATCGTGGCATTTTTGTTTGGCTGAGCCATTACAATAAGTTGGCATATATATCATTTAGATAACTCATTAAACCAATACTTACAATAGATATATAGGCGAAATTTACTGCTTTTTCAGGTAGCACCTTCATACCAATTCTAGCACCCATCCAAGCAGTTAGTGCTACCGACAGCATGATTAGGAAAATTTGAATGTACAATCCGAAGTCGGAGATTTCAATTGCGTGGCCACTTGCTAATATATGCATAATCAGAGCCACTGGTACTCCGATTACTTCAACAGAATAACTGTTTCCTGCGGCTGAATGAGAACCGAGTCCTGCGTAGCTTTTGCTAAGCATCACCATGACTGCACCTCCACCAATCCCCAGTAAACCTGCCGACAAACCACCAACACCACACCCAATACCATAACTTGAATTGGGATTGTTATGTGAGGTGATTTTTGGATTTTTACGCGGTCGGATCGTATTATACAAAATGAATGACATCAAAATTATAACTAAAATTTTAATCGAAAAATCTGAAACCCTGTTAACCAAAAAAATCCCTATAATCGAACCAATAATTGCCGAAGGAACATACATCATTATGCCTAATTTTGCGGCTTCTACGTCATCTTTGCCTGCGCTATGATGTGCTATCATAGAGCCCAGAGACACCATCCAAACCAAACAAAGTGAACCAATCATTGAATTTTCCATAGAGAATCCGAGTAAATAATGAAGAATCGGGACGAATAATATCCCCCCGCCCAGACCTATCGGCGAAAATATAACTGCAACAGTTAGAATTAGCAATAACGCAACCAATATTTCCAGGGGCATCATACTCGCCTAATCCGCATGCGCACAACCATCCGTATATAAAAATAATCTTATATTCCCTTCTTTGAATATGAAAACTCTTTTATTCTTGATTCTTCACGCATTGCCGATTGCGAACATGACGATGTCCTCCGAGGTAGATAGCATAGACAGAGAATATCGCTTTAGAGAAGCGGCTGCGATTATGTTGAGGACGCTAGGACATCCTGACCGATTAAGTATCATTCAATTATTGTCAAAAGGGGAAATGACAATGGGGGAAGTTCAGAGGGCGCTTGAAATAAGTCAACCAAGAGCCTCACAACATCTATCCGTAATGAACGAAAGAGGGATCCTTGAATGCAGGAGAGATGGAAATCGGAGATACTATTCGATTGAAAATCCGTTTATCTGGAAATTGTTTGGTTGCTTCTCAGAGTGTTCTGAGAAAGTAGGAACTGGTGAATGGGTGCACTTGCTTGATGCATTCATGGAGGTGAACAAAAATGAATAATGTAAAACACGACGATATAATAGACTGCTCTGGGATGAATTGTCCCCTACCTGTATTAAAAACCAAGATGAAGATAGATGCCATGGAACCTGGTCAGATACTGAAAGTCACCACCACAGACCCGGGTTCCTGCAAAGACATGCCAGCATGGGCATCTAGAGTTGGGCATGAGTTATTGGCGACCGAAGAAGGAGATGGAGAATACTTCTTCCTTGTTAAGAAAGGTGATTGAATGGGGAAAAAAATGGCAATTATTGCCGCTCAGGGTTCTCTAGATTGGGCCTATCCACCCTTCATACTAGCATCTACAGCTGCAGCAATGGGAATGGAAGTAAAGGTTTTTTTTACGTTCTACGGATTGCCCCTTTTGAAGCCAAAGTTGGAGGCAAAAGTTACGCCTGCTGCCAACCCCGCGATGCCTATGAAAATGCCTTTCGGACCTAAGGGTTTTCAAGCAATAGATTGGCCTATTCCACACGCAGTAAGCGGAGTCGTTCCCGGATTTGACAGCATGGCAACTGCGTTAATGAAAAAACAATTCAAAAACAAAGGAGTGGCTACGATTACCGAACTTAGAGGCATGTGTCTAGACTTAGGTGTAGACCTCATAGCTTGTCAGATGACCATGGATGTTTTTGGGTTTGAAGAGAAGGATTTTATCGAAGGGATATCTTATGCTGGCGCAGCAGCCTTCTTGGATTTCGCCATGGATGCTGACATTCAATTATTCATGTAGGTTGAGATTAAATGAACGGATCTTATACCGCTAAAGATTTGTACAAGTGGATTGAAGATGATGAATCTATGATTTATCTCGATGTCAGAAATGAAGAAGACTTTTCCAGATTTTCGGTGGAAGGACCTAATGAAATATCTCTTATCAACATTCCATATTTTGATTTCATTGAAAATCCATCCCTTGCTTCGGCTAGATTGCCTAAAGATTTGCCAATCAGGGTAATTTGTGCTAAAGAGGGTTCAGCGAAATTCGTAGCAGAAACACTTGAACAGCAGGGTTTTGCAGACGTCTTATGGCTTCAGGAAGGAATTGTTTCTTGGGGAAATGTATTGATTCCTAAGCAAATCCCAACCCTTTCAAATTACAACCTCTGGCAGTTCAACAGACCAGGTAAGGCTTCGTGCTCTTATGGGCTAGTGTCTGGTAGAGAATTAGCCATTTTCGATGCATCTAGAAATGTTGATTTTTATCTTTCCTTTGCCAAAAAACTCGGCGTCGAAATCAGTCACGTTTTCGAAACTCATCTACAAGCAGATTACATCTCAGGTGGACCTAGACTTAGTGAAAAAGCCGGCGTTCAATACCTCGCCCATGAAGAGGATTATTCTGGTTCACACGTAAATTATCGACCGGTTCAAGATGGAGAAAAAATCGTTATGAATAATGGAACTGGACCTGAGATATTAGTAACTCATTCACCCGGGCATACCCCCGGTTCGACCACATATGTTATCGATGAAAAATTCATGATTTCAGGAGACACTGTGTTTATTGTATCAGTCGGAAGGCCTGATTTGGGTAAGAAAGTTGTAGAATGGGCGTCCCGATTATATGAAACTTTGAAGCATAGAATTGGAGTGCTTCCTGATTCATTATATGTCCTTCCTGGCCATTACACAGATTGGGGAAAAGAATCCGATGATGATTTCATAATAATGAATGATTTTGGAACAGTTAAGAAAATAAATGAACGAATTTATTCAATAGAAAATGAACAAGAATTTATTCAATTTATGGTAGAGAATATGCGAGAACAACCAGCGATTTACAACGAAATTAGAAAGGTTAACGCGGGATTAATTTTACCTTCTGATGAAGAACAAAATGTAATGGACCTAGGGAAGAATGAATGTGCTGCCAGTCACATGCTGAATTAGTGGACACAAGAGAGGCGGTACTTTGGTTAATTTCGGATTTGTGATTGATAACAGAAAATGTATTGGCTGTCACGCTTGTACTGTTGCTTGTAAGTCTGAACACGATGTCCCAATCGGAGTCAACAGAACTCATGTCAAATACATCGAAAAGGGAACTTATCCAGATGTTACACGCGAGTTCTCAGTTCATCGGTGCAATCATTGTGAAGACTCTCCGTGTACGACAATCTGTCCAACGTCGGCGTTGTTCACACGTGAGGACGGTATTGTCGACTTCGACGATGACCGATGTATAGGTTGTAAATCTTGCATGCAGGCTTGTCCTTACGATGCTTTGTACATCGACCCAAACAAGGGCACTGCGGCCAAGTGCAATTATTGCGCGCACCGAATTGAACATTCTTATGAGCCGGCTTGTGTAATCGTTTGTCCGGTCGAGGCGATAGTTTCGGGAGACCTAGATGATCCTAATTCCTCGATATCTGGATACCTGCGGGACCATGAGACAACAGTAAGGAAGCCAGAAAGCGGAGCACGGCCAAATGTGTATTATGTCGAGACGAGTGATGAGATGCTCGACCCTCATGCGACTGAGCGTTCTGGCGAATATCTGTGGACAGACCAGGCAGCAGGTGTCGGTCACTTTGCCAAGTATGCAGAATCGCGCTTGGGTGCTGCGGATACCAATTCAATGATTGTGCAATTGGCACTGGAGAAAAAAGCCCGGGCTGCAAATCCGCGTGATAGAGCAATTATTCATGATGTAATGGAGCGCTTGGATAAACAGGCTGAACGCCCTAAACGTAGTTATGACCAACCCTCAAAGGGTGTTCTTTGGGGCTGGGAAGTATCAGCCTACATCGTAACTAAGGCGATTGCTTCAGGTGCGTATCTAGTTGCGATGCTTGCAATGTTTGCCGGCTTCTTGGAAATGACCGATGAGCTGTGGTGGAATTTAATCGTAGGCTGCACTGTTTTCTTGGGTTTGACTGGTTTGTTGCTAGTCAAAGACTTGGACCGTCCGGAGAGATTCCTCTATGTGATGCTCCGTCCAAATTGGGATTCTTGGCTTGTAAAAGGCGCGTATATACTAGGTGCATTCGGAGGAGTATTAGCGCTTAGTGGCACTATCTTGTTCTTCGATTTTGACAGAGTCTATCTGGAATATTTGGCTATTATTGGAATGCCATTAGCGACTTTAACCGGCGTTTACACCGCTTGGTTATTCGGCCAGGCGCGTGGGCGAACTTGGTCAAAAGATAAACTCTTAGCGCTCAAGATGCTCGTTGAGATGCTCATACTTGGAGCAGCAATTCTGATTTTACTAACATCATCTCAATTTCTTATATTGGTGGGTGCCGTTCTGCTTATCGTATTAGTCAGTCGCCACGCACATCACACGGTGCTCAATCCGCAGATGGAGACTCTACACTAAGGTGGTTGTCATGGTTAAGTCATTTGTGGAAAACATCGCGCAAAAACTGCGCATCATCCCAAATCTAGATCGTGAGCACTCAGCAGGCAACATGCAACCTTTGCGCAAATTTCCAGACCCTGATGAATGGCACAACCACATAGAGTTGGACGCGAATGCTTGGCCGGTCCGTGTTGAGAAGAATTACTCACTAGTCCCGACAACCTGCTTCAATTGCGAATCGGCATGTGGTCTACTCGCATACGTCAACAAAGACTCAGGTGAGGTGTCGAAATTCGAAGGTAATCCACACCACCCAGGGAGTAGAGGCAGAAATTGTGCCAAAGGACCTGCGACAATTAATCAAATTCAAGACACTGAGCGGATACTCCACCCTCTTCGCAGGGTTGGCGCTAGAGGTGAAGGTGGTTGGGAACAGATCAGCTGGGAACAGGCTCTAGACGAGATTGCTGAGAAAATTCGCACATCTCTGAAAGCCGGAGGTGTAGACAAAGTCGTCTACCACGTAGGAAGACCAGGTCACGAAGGGTATGCCAATCGAGTTTTGAAAGCATGGGGTGTTGATGGGCACAATTCACACACGAACATTTGTTCGGCAGGAGCGAGAACAGGTTATGCTCTATGGCATCAACACGATAGACCAAGTCCAGACCATACAAATGCCAAGGTGATTTTGCTAACTTCTTCTCATCTCGAAACTGGACATTACTTCAACCCTCACGCTCAAAGAATTCTCGAGGGAATGATGGATGGAGCGAAACTAATTGTCATCGACCCACGACTTTCCAACACTGCGGCAATGGCTGATCACTGGTTACCGACATGGCCAGGTAGTGAACCCGCTCTTTTCCTCGCTTGGGCCAAGATGATTCTCGAAAGAGAGTTGTACGATAGAGAATTTATGGAAACTCAGGTAAATTGGGAAATGTGGATGTCTGCAGTTCACCCTAATGAACCGAATGAGTTTGACAGATTTATCGAATTATTACTCAAAGAATACGAAGAATACACCCCCGAATTTGCAGCAGCAGAATGTAAGATTCCAGTTGAGCAAGTAATCGAAGCAGGAGAGGTTGTTGCCAATGCGGGAAGTCAACTTTGCACACATGTATGGCGCAGTGCAGCGATTGGAAACCTAGGCGGCTGGCAGGTCAGTCGAACCTTGCATTTCCTCAACGTCCTGACTGGCTCGGTAGGAACGGTTGGCGGAACAAGTCCGAACTCATGGTCGAAATTCAAACCATCACTATTCGATGTCCCTCCAGATCCCGATGGTTGGAATGAATTACATTTCCCGCCTGAATATACACTTGCTCATTTCGAAATGAGCCACATTCTACCACATCTAGTGAAGGACGGTAGAGGCACAATGGATGTTTACTTTACCCGCGTTTTTAATCCAGTTTGGACTTATCCGGATGGCTTCTCTTGGATCGAGATGTTAGAGAATGAGGAGGCGGTTGGTTGCCACATCGCTTTGACTCCAACGTGGAATGAAACGGCATTCTTTGCTGACTATGTCCTACCCATGGGACACGCATCCGAGAGACATGATGTCAACTCATATGCCACCTCTGCAGGAAAATGGGTGGCGTTCCGGCAACCAGTACTCAGAGAATACGCTAGGCGTGAAGGTAAGGAAGTTGAGTTCACCCACGAAATCAATCCTGGAGAAGTATGGGAAGAAGATGAGTTCTGGATTGAATTGTCTTGGCGTATTGATGATGGTACGATGGGCATTAGGGAGCATTTCATGTCCCCATACAGAGAGGGAGAGAAAATTACTGTAGATGAGTATTATCAGTATCTCTTCGAAAGGGTTCCTGGTTTACCAGAAGCGGCTGAAAAAGAAGGTACTGATGCACTAGGTTACATGCGTAGACATGGTGCATTCCTAATCGAAGAGGCCACCTATGAAAAGCACAAAACAGAAGGCTGGCCAACCCCAAGTGGCAAACAGGAATTTTACTCTGAGACTATGATTGAATTCGGTTATCCTGAACACTCGATACCTCATTATCGCCAGAAATCTCACGTTCATCCTGACAATTTATCGGGTGAAGATGAATATTGCCTTCTTCCAAATTTCAGATTGCCACAGCATATACACTCACGCTCAGCCAATGCAAAGTGGCTAGTTGAAATCGCTCATAGAAACCCAATCTGGATTCACCCCAAGGATGCAAGGAAACTCGGCGTGGCCGAAGGAGACCTACTAAAGATAGAAACCGAAATTGGTTGGTTTGTGGATAAAGTCTGGGTCACCGAGGGAATCAAACCTGGAGTTGTAGGATGTTCTCATCACATTGGAAGATGGAGAAGAGAACAAGACCGAGGTAATCGGTTCCTAACCAACACCGTTGAAATTGAAGATCATGGTGATGGGAAAATGCGCATGAAAACAATTAGTGGAGTGGAGCCATGGAAATCCGATGACCCTGACACCAACCGTATTTGGTGGCGAGACGGCGGAGTTCACCAAAACATCACTCATGCTGTTCAACCCGACCCAATATCAGGAGCCCATTGTTGGCTACAGAAAGTACGTCTATCCGTCCCCAATGAAGGAGAGGAATATGGAGATATCGAGGTAGACCGAAATAAGTCATTTGAGTATTACAAACGCTGGAATGAATGGGCAAAAGAGCGTGAAACTCATCCAAGAGGAGAACGCCGACCATTATGGATGAAGAGACCACTTTCTCCTCAGAAACAACATTGGTATATGCCGGAGAGTGATTAACTGGAAGCAATCATTGCCCTTTCAATAATTCTCGTGACCGCTTTTGTTTTTGCTCCACTTGGCCTAGGTGGAGGATTCCTTTTTGTTCCAACCCTTTACTTCATCTTAGGTTGGGAATTACAACTATCTATTGTTTGTTCTCTAATTTTAGTTTGGTTTGTCAGTATAGGATCTCGTAGAGCTCACGATGAAGGAGGATATACCGTTGCAGGAGTAGGACGAAAAGGTAGGATTGTAGCCATAGGTGGTGCAATTATCGGAGCGCTAGCCGCTGACCGAATTATTGCTGAAGCAGGTGAAAGTGTCATCAAAACTCTGGCTATAATCCTTCTTTCATTGGTAATTTATCGTGGAATAAAGAAACTGATTGAGGAACAAAAGAATGACATTCACGATGAAGAAATAAATGTTGAAGGTGCATTACTGTACAAATACAAATTAGGATGTCTAGCAGGTGGACTATCAGCGGGACTAATTGGGATTGGAGGTGGTGTTATTTTCACCATGTTGAATCGAATTGTGCTAGGTTTAGGACCACACAAAGCCGCAGGAACGTCCTACTTGATTGTCATGAGAGTAGTTCCTGTAGCGATAGTATCGCATTTACTGTTTAATCCTTCATTAATTGATGAAATAATCAAATTCAACACAATTACCCTTGCTTTGCCAGTGATTGTACTGTTAACTGCATGGGCGGGTGCGAAAACCGCCATCCGTATGCTGCCACAAAGGGCTCTAACTTTCCCTTACTTGGTAGCAGTTAGCCTTTCTCTAATACGTTATTTAATCGATGTTTTTGAGAATTTAAATTAGGCAGTGGCGGTATCCACTGGTACATCTTCCAATCCCCAATCAGAGGCACTCCAAGCCCTTTCGTGAAAGTAGTATAGAACCATTTTTGTTAATACTTCAATACTAGCAATTCCGAATCCAACGGTCCAACTTCCTGTAAGTACTCTTGCTATTAGGATTGTATCTGTAGTAGCTACTGTCCTCCAAGTAAGTGTCTTGACAAGGCTACGTGTTCTATTCGCGTGTCCTGTACCTGGTATGTGTTCGGTCATAGAATAACTAAATGAGGCCCCTAGTTAACCTCTTCCTAACCTAGTGTTGGTAAATTTACACCGATTCTAGGATAATTGCGATTCCTTGCCCGCCGCCTATACAAGCGGTTGCTATTCCAAATTTCTTGCCTTCTCGCTTGAGTGTATGTGCTAAAGTGAGTGTGAGGCGGCTTCCAGTTGCTGCTAGAGGGTGGCCTAGTCCCACTGCACCACCGTTGATGTTTACAATATCATGTGAAATTCCTAATTCTTTCATGCAGGCCACTGCTTGGCCGGCAAAGGCTTCGTTGATTTCCCACAAATCGATTTCTTCAACACTCATCCCCGCTCTTTCAAGGGCTAATTTGCTAGCCGGTACTGGCCCATAGGCCATAATAGCAGGTTCAAGGCCAACAATCCCCCAATTGACGATTCTAGCGAGTGGAGTGTCGCCATCTGAGGCAGCCTGGGATGCGGACTTCAGTACGACTGCCGCTGCACCATCCACTACACCGGATGCGTTTCCCGCTGTAACTAATGAAGTAGGGCCGAAATGTGCTCGTAGAGATGAAAGAGATTCGTCACTAGTACCTCTCACAAAATGATCTTCTTCGTTTGCTGTGATTAATCCACTAGAAGTTTCGACATCGACAATTTCGTTAATCCATACTCCATTATCCACGCTGTTTTCAGTTCTTGAATGGCTTATTGCTGCAAAGGCATCTGCTTCCTCTCTAGTGACACCTACTCGACGACAGATTTCATCACTAGTTTGAGCCATAAAGGAGTTACAAGTAGTGTCTAGCAAATTAGTGAAGAGATAATCTTCCATATCTTTGGGAAGTTCATCACCCTCTCTAGGCGGCCTTCCCAACTTGTAGATGGATCGCATTCCTCTGAGTACGTGAGGTGCTTGGCTGAGGTTTTCCATTCCACCGGCGACTACTGTTTTTGCCTCGCCAAGCATTATCATTTGAGAGGCAGAGATTATCGATTGAATTCCTGACCCACATAATCGGTTTAGGGTAAGCATTGGAACTTCTTGTGGAATTCCTGCATTAAGCCCTGCATGACGAGCACCGAAGATAGCCTGATCACTTGTTTGGAGAGCATGCCCCATAACTAGGTGATCGACTGACTCTGGACTTGTTCCAGTCTTCTCAAGTGCCCCTTGTATAGCAATGGAACCTAATTGTTCAGCGGATACTTCGGCTAATCTTCCACCAGCCTCACCGTCTCCGCGCTTCCCCCCAAGCCACTCACAAAACGGAGTTCTAGCTCCTCCAATTACTACTACGTCTTCGCTCATGGTTACCGCCGAGTCAACACACATTCAAGAGGCTGACTATCCCAATGGAATAGTCAGTTACTTGGTTAAATTCAATCGTCGTCAGACATTGAACCTAGGTAATCGGGTAGGTCTACTCCTGCATTTGACGCAATGTCATGCAGAGGTGGTAGTGACTTTACCAGATTGGAGATAAAGTTCGAGGTAGAACTTCCATCGCCATCTCCGCCAGAGTCCCATACGGTGATGCTATCAATCTTCAGATTGCGGATTGCTTCAACTTGGGCTGATACCATCTGGTCAATCTTCTCAACCATCAATAGTGTAGCTGCAGCCTTTGTATCTCCACCAGCACTATTGACAAGTCCTTGGTAACCCGCGGCCTTTGCTTCGAGAACCTTCTGAACACCAGAGGCCTCTGCTTCGTATCGAGCGAGAATTGCATCTGCTTCACCACGAGCGATTCGGCGTTGTCTTTCCGCCTCGGCTTCTGCAGCAATTTCGATTTGCTGCTTCTGGATTTGCTCGCGAACAATTTCGCTAGCCTTCAAACGCTCTTCTTCTTCCGTGAACTTAGCTTTTTGGATCTCTGCCTCGGAGATAGCGGTTGCAACCTCAGCACGCTGGTTTGCAGATGCCTCGGCTTCTGCAAGATCAGCATCAGAGTTGGCTATCTCTGCCTTTGCACTGTTTTCACCAGACACCGCAAGAGCTTCTTGTTGACCAACGTACACACGCTGATCGGCTTCTGCAGTCTTTCGACCCTTCTCGGCTTCTGCTAAGTTCTTGGCAACTTCAATCTCCTTGGTTCGGTTTGCAACTGCGGCTCCGACAGCACCGTCACGCTCTGCGTTTGCTACGTCAACACGTGCATTCTCAACAGCGGTTGAAGCGGCCTTCTTACCGATGCTCTCGATATAGTCGGATTCATCAGTAATGTCGACCAGGTTAACGTTAATCAGATACAGTCCAACTTTCTGCAATTCTGTATCTACGTTCTTTCGAGTAAGCTCAAGGAATGCATCACGGTCTTGGTTAATCTGCTCGATTGTCAGAGACGCTACGGTCAGACGTAGTTGACCGAAAATAATCTCCTTGGCCATTTCTTCGATATCAGTCTGCTTTAGACCGAGCAAACGCTCAGCCGCATTGGCCATAATTTGCTTCTCAGTTGAAACACCGATTGTGAATGTCGAAGGAACGTTGATTCTGATGTTCTGGAGCGAAAGAGCATTCCTTAGATCGATGTTAATTGTGATAGGTGTTAGTGTAAGGAAGGCATAGTCCTGAATTAGCGGCCATACAAGTGCTGCACCACCGTGTATAGTCCTACTCGCCTTCCCCTTATCGGTACGACCGTAAACTACCATTACCTTGTCAGGTGGACATCTTTTGTACCTCTGCGCAAAGAATATTACAATTGCAACCAAGAATAGTATGGTTGCGAACATCATTATTGTTAGTAGTGCACCAGCTTCAGCCATAGCAATCGCTCTGTATCAACACAAACGCTCACGACTCATTAAGGCTGTGCCGGCACGGTCTTCGTAGGGGATCGAAAAAAAAGGGTCTAAACTCTCTTTACTACCAAAGTTGAACTAATGATATCAACAACCTCGATAAATTCTCCTGTGGCTATACCTTGACCATCCTCGGATTTTGCATTGTAGGTCTTCTGAGCACCTCCTACTTCGATAGTAACTTGACCAATGTCACCTTCTGGAATTCTAAGATAAACAGACCCTTTCACCCCAATAGCTTGCTCCAATTCGACATTTCCGCTAGCTTCCAATGAAAAGAATAGTTGGAAGATTTTGCCAGTTCCATACATCGAGGCTAATCCAGCAACTCCACCCACGCCAATGGCTAGAGTATCCCCCCCATCGGACTTTAGTGTGTATAAACCAGAAAGGCCGAAGAACATCATGAATGCCATTACACCTTGGAAAGTCATAGCGTCGAAAGCACCGTCAGAACTCATTACATCGAATTCGATTCCAAATAGACCCTCAAACAGACCCTCTCCGACACCTCCTATTAGCATCAAGAGGAACCAAAACAGGAATAGAACACCTCCGATTAGTGCTGACGCGGCAAAAATCAATTCTAATGTCGAACCAGATTCACCGAAAACAAGTTCCACCAAATTGAAGTCGTCTATGGATACCATTGAATACCGCACGCGAGCATATTGCTTTGATTGCTTCGCCGGATTTAGGCGGGAATTCAGGCTTTATTCCTACGTTTGAGCCATTCCGCAACAGCACGATCGAAGTTGGTAACGGGCCCTAGCGACAGTCCAGTAATTACGGCAGTGACTACTTTACGAGTGGTTGATGATGAGATGTAAGGTTCAGTAAACGTCCAGACCAATAAAGCAAGTAGAATAATGATAATCGGTATCAACATCCTTCGAAGAAAAATATGGTACCCTCCAAGCATATCATATGCTGGATTGTTGATTACATCATCAACTCTGTCCGACATGCCCTTACTCGACAGGGATACACCTCAGTTGGCCAACCAGAATAGGGCAGCCAAGAAAGTTAGGGCTGTTGGACCTCCGTACATCAACGCCTTACTTGCGACTGGAGTATCATCTACTCTTCTCAATTCTCCAGTTTCTGGGTCTCGGACCAAAACAGTCTTTTCAGATTTGGAATATCTATCTGAAAATTCTTTGTGATTTCTGGCGACAAATATCAGGAAATATACTCCTAATGCCAGCATACCACTACCAGTACCTTGGAGAATGGCTGCCACTAGTGCAGTTTCTATTTCTGATGCAATGATTAATTGTGCAAATCCGGTAAGGAAGAAAATCAGAGAGTCAGCTCTTGCCATCGATAAAAGCGAAGCAGTCGGCTGTCATCAATCCTTTGCCGTCACATAGTAATCAAACAAGACTACTTGGTTTCTTTTCCCAAACCACCCAAGTACCTCTAGCATGGGCTATTTTCTTTCCATTCTGATCTGTAATTTCGCCTTGTAAATGGGCTATATTTCGACCTCTCCGAACGACTTCACCGACCGCAGTAAGATGAGAACCAACGTAAGCGGGTTCCAGATATGACAAATCAAGTTGGGCCGTTGCACACCATTCTTCTTTCGGTAAAGTAGTGACCAATGTGCCCCCCATTGCTGTGTCCAATAATGTAGCATGAAGACCTCCGTGAGCAACTCCTCCGGCGTTTAGATGATCTTCTCTAATGGTCAATTCTACGACACATTTTCCTGGAGTAAACTCAGTTATTTCAAATCCTATTGTTTCCGCTAATTGAGTCAATTTTGGAGCACTTAATTCGTCCGTCATAATTCATCCTCAATCATTACTAGCTGCTAACCCTGTTTGAACCGACCACAGTCTAGAGTATAGTCCGTCGGCATCAACTAATTTCTCGTGTGTACCTAATTCAGTAATCTTTCCAGAATCTAAGACTGCAATCTTGTCAGAATTTCGAACTGTGGAAAGGCGATGAGCGATAATGATAGTTGTTCTATCTTTCGAAATTCTATCGATAGAACGCTGTAAAGCGGCCTCTGTTTCATTGTCGACATTACTTGTGGCTTCATCGAAAACGAGAATTGGTGCATCTTTCAGCACTGCGCGCGCTATTGCCAAACGTTGACGCTGGCCACCTGAAAGTCTGTGTCCATCCTCTCCGATATCGGTTTCCCAGCCCTCTGGAAGTTCATTGATGAAGTTAGTAGCCTCTGCGATACGAGCCGCTTCTACTATCTCTTCCTCAGAAGCACTAGGTCGGCCATACAGGATGTTATCTCGAACGGTTCCAGGGAATAGAGTAGTATTTTGGGATACTAGAGAAATTGAGCCTCTGAGTGAGGATAGTTTCAGATCTTTGACATCATTTCCATCGAGACTGACCGAACCTTGCAGAGGGTCATGGAAGCGTAGAAGAAGACCAACAAGAGTGGTTTTTCCAGACCCTGTACTTCCAACGAGGCCAATGGTCTCGCCTGCTCGGATGTTGAGGGACACCCCTGAGAGAACCGATTCTCTTTCGGGATAGGAAAACTCGATACTATCAAAGTTAATTTCTCCTTTGGTATCCTTCAATTCGATATCGCCTTCAACTAGACCTACAGGAGTATCCAGTAAATTCAGAACTCTGTCTGTTGATGCCATTGCCCGCTGATACAAATCAAAAGTTTGCCCAAGTCGAGTTAGTGGCCATAGTAACCTTTGGGTTATGAAGACAATAATCGAGTAAGCCCCAATAGACAGTGAACCCTCTAGAGCTAACCAACCTCCGACCAACATATTCGCTGTAAAGGCAAACAAAATCGCCATGCGAATTAGAGGGACGAATGAAGCAGAAAGGCGAATTGCATCTCTATTTGCATCTCTATATGAGCGAGAGGCCGCTCCTACTCGCTCAACCTCTAGCTCCTCTGCGGTGAATGATTTGATTGTGGTAATACCACTCAAATTGTTATTCAGCAGTGCATTTAGGTCGCCAACTTCTTTGCGAACTTTGGCATATCGAACTCCAATTCTACGCTGGAACATAAACGAACCACCGACAATTATTGGGATTGGTAATATTGCATAAATAGCCACTGAAGGCGCAAGAATGAACATCACACCTCCTACAACGAATACTGTTGTTGCGACCTGAAGTAAGTCATTGGCACCTTGGTCAAGAAATCGCTCAAGTTGGTTAACATCGTCATTCATTATTGCCATCAAACCGCCTGTGGTTTGGCCGGAGAACCATTGCATCTCGAGATTTTGAATATGCTCGTATGCGTCCATTCTCAATTCATGTTGGGCATTTTGAGCAAGATTCCTCCATAACACTCCAAACCAATATTCGAATAGAGATTCAAGGACCCAAATTATCACGGTAAGTGCTACTAAAATCAAAAATTGATCATAAGGGTCCGGATAGCCAAAATCGGCAAGCATAGAATCTTCTTTGTACGTTACAACATCGATTGCCATACCGATAAGAATTGGAGGGGCTAAGTCCCAGAACTTGTTCATGATTGAACAAAAAGAGGCGAGCCAAACCTGCCACCTATATTCCCTCAAGTGCCCTAACAAGCGCAATAGAGGGTGGCTCCGCTCTGACACGTGGGTCTCTGCCTATGGACGGTGCTTGAATCTGACCTAAGAAACAGGGGTATTTTTCAGGAGAAAATCAATCATTAGAATTGGTTATGTCACCAGTCCACGAATCTGCCCAACTATCATAGGTTTTAATTGAAACAACTCTCGATGAATTCGTGCGAATTTCGTAATAATCGGATGAGGAAAAATATCCATCACCTGAATAATCCCAATAGTTGAAATCCCACCAATCGCCATGTTCATCCGTTTGATTTGATGAAAAATCTGCGAGATTAAACTCGACGATTGTTGCTTCTGCCTCTACAACATGGAAAGTCAAATCCGCTGGATTAACTTCAGAGGTAAATCCACTCGGGACATATCCTGCCCAGATAGTAGATCCATCGGATAACTCCACTGGATCTTCAATATCAAATTCGATCGCTGCTTTAGGTAAATCCGGTTGAAGTGCCAATTGTACATCGTCTCCTTTCTCGATACTCAATACAAAGGCTGAATCGTCATTTCCATATAATTCGACACCAATTAATTGAGGAGGCATTCCTTTCAAAACTAGAATTATACTATGTGTTTCATTTTGAGCGCTTGCTACCTGCTCGAGAGATTGAACATCATGAGTTATTGTCCATTCAAGTTTTGAAATCGATGTGGTGTCAAATCCAAAAGATGGCCAAAAACCATCAGGGTCTTCAGTAGCTTGCTGGGCGATTTCATAGAAAGGGTCCATGTAGTCAGGAATTGCATCCCTTCCCTCGTACCAAACATTTCCCAGTCTGATATTCGTGGTCTCGGTACCTTCGATTACCTCAGTATCGATAGAACTCGTTCCAAGACTGAATCTCATTGCAATTGAACGAAGATTTTGTTCGTCATCTTTCGCAACATTCCAATGAATTTCTCCCATTTGAGTTTCTGTTTCGTAAGTGGTTGATGATTTAACACGGAGTTTAGAATTTTCAGATGCCAGTAAAAGCACGTCTAAGGAGTTCGGGTTAGACAAAAGATCGTTGAGAAGTTCATTGTTGAAAGGAAAGCAATCGGTATCTTCACAAGCTTCGATTGGGACTTCCAAACAACCTGAACAACTGGAAATAATGAGCAATAGACCCAACAACAGCTCTCTCATTGATACAAATGCCGAAACTTATCTCTGATGAGCCTATGCTTTGTTTGTCAACGAATTATTGCTAAATTAGAACCTTAGGATAGTCTCAGACTCCATGCGTCGCCCCTATATGGAGTGATTATTGCGCGTAAAATGAGAAGGGGGTATATTGGTGATAGACAACATACTCGTAGTCTACAAGAAAAACTTTGAAGAGATTCACGACCAAGCATTGGAATCAATCCGACAAGAATTGGATAGTCTCGTTGTCGAGCGTGGAATCAGTGTAGATTATTCCGCTCGGGAAACCGTTAGACGTACCGATTTCATTGAATGCGATTTGGTCGTAGTTTTAGGAGGAGATGGGACCCTAACCTCAATTGCCCATTCAGTAGATTCCAACACTCCAGTAATGGGAGTAAATTCTCATCCAAGGTCAGAGGATGAAGAAGGATCTTATGGATTCTACATGGGCAGTGACCCAACAAACTTCGCTGCTGATATTCGTTCTGCAATAGAAGGAACAGCAATCGTAAATCGATTACCGAGGTTACAGGCAGAGATTGAGACAACAAGCGGAAATAAAATCCGTTGCGACCCTGCATTGAATGACTTGTTGGTCGCAAATACACATCAATATCAACCTTCGAAATACAGACTCCGACGTGGGCAGAATGTCGATTGCAAGCAATACTCCTCAGGATGCCTCTTCTCTACATTCCTTGGTCAAGGCGCTTGGTATCGGCATGTAGTTGACATAGAAGGTGCTACCTTTCCGCTCTCGGAAGTTGACAACCACTACCTATTCGTTGCTAGAGATTTACCTCGAGCAGAAAGACAGGATGATGGATCATATTGGGAGTGGACAGAAGAGCCAACTATACTGACTAGCGATATGCATAGAGGTTACGTTGTCAGCGATGGTTGGGATGAAACCCATTTTACTCGTGGCTCTACAATCACTATTGACATCCAAGGACCTGATTTACAATTACTGACTTTCAGAAGCACAATGCTAGACCGAGTCGCAAATTGGCTTGACGACTGAATCACAAGATTTGCTCGAGGAATAGTTTGGTACGATCGTGCTTCGGATTATCAAAGAAATCGTGAGGTGAATTCTCCTCGATTAGATGACCTTCGTCGAATAGAATACATCGATCTGCTACTTCCTTGGCGAATCCCATTTCGTGAGTAACAACAATCATTGTGATATCTCTTCGAGCAAGATCCTTCATTACGTCAAGCACTTCCTTGATCATTTCAGGGTCAAGAGCACTTGTTGGCTCGTCGAACAACATAATTTTTGGATCCATTGCTAAAGCTCTGGCGATTGCAACACGCTGCTGTTGTCCGCCAGATAATCCGCTTGGATACTTGTAGGCCTGCTCGGGAATTCCTACTCTCTCAAGTAATTCCATGGCCTTTTCTTCAGCATCCCTCTTTGTCATACCCTTGACTTTCATAGGCGCCAAGGTGATATTTTCCATTATTGTAAGATGAGGGAAGAGATTGAATTGTTGGAACACAAAACCAACTTCCGATCTGATATACTTCAAATCAGCTACAGTTGTATCTTCATCGATTGTAATTCCATCAATTTTAATCTCTCCACCACTGTGAGGTTGAAGACGATTAAGGGTTCGGATGAATGTTGATTTACCTGAACCTGAAGGGCCAAGAATAACAATAATTTCACCTCTCTTGACCTTGATATCCACGCCTTTCAATGCCCAAAAGTCCCCAAAGTTTACTCTCACGCCTTCTGTTTCAATAATGTAGTCTTCTGAACTATCACTCATGCTATTTCACCTCCACCTTCCTTGACTAAGCCAAGGTTTTTCTCGATACCCATCGAGAGTCTAGAAAGATAGAATGCAAATACCCAGAATACTATTGCTGTAACGTAAAGCGGTTCTAGGAAGTCACCGAGGAATCTGAGGTCAGTGTTTGGTAAATCCTTTGCCAATTTGAAGAAGTCAAGGATGTTTACAATGAACAGAAGTGTTGTGTCCTTCCATAGTCCAATGAACACGCTAACAATAGAGGGTAGAGTTGTTCTGACAGCATTAGGTAACTCGACAGTTAACTTGGTTTGCATAGGAGATAGACCAAGAGCAATAGCGGCTTCTTTTTGACCGCTGTCAACAGCCTGTAGGCCACCTCGAAGAACTTCTGCGATGTAACAGCCACCAAATATTCCGAACATTAGTAGCATACGAATAATATCTTCAGCATTGTAGAATGGGTCCATCAAATCGGGCATCATGAAAACTGCGAAATAAAGCCAACAGATTAGTGGGCCAGAACGAACTAATTCGATCAGCATGACAGATGGCACTTTGAATAGCGGAAGTTCGCTTTGTCTTCCAAAGGCAAGAAACACACCAATTCCAAATCCTAAGACACACCCGGCTGTTGCCACAATCAGATTAACGAACAAACCACCCCATTGGGATGCTTCGATACCATCTCCGGCCAACTTATCCAGTGTAGTTGGCACTGCAGTTCCAGAAATTATGTCATCACTGAAATCCTGAGCCGGGGTTCCACCAACAAATTCGGCTAGTTTCTTCACAATTTCTGGTGGATCCATTATGATTATCGCGAAGAAAAATATACTCACAGCATAGGTCATCAAATAAGATCTAAATCTATTTACCAAATATTCCTCAGATTTGCTGGAATAATAATAACTCCCAGCAAAGGATAGGTATGTGATTAGTATACAAATCAGAATTTTAGTCATCACGGTGTCTGTGTTGTAACTAACTTCTGTCGGATTGGTGGCTAATAGCGAAATAATTCCGGCTAGAATTCCAAATCCAATAACGAATTTTAATGGATTCTTATCAGAGGTTCCGTAAGCTGCTCCAAGCAATCCACAAGTTAGGTATGTAGTCCACCATAACCTGAAATTCTGATTAATTCCGTAGCAGTCATTTACGTCTAGGCACATATGTGAACCAGGTGACTGAGTCATTTGCTCTTTCATTAGTTGACCCATCATTACTAAGTCTCTGTTTGCCCAAACAACCACCCAGTCGGCCTCGATTAGGATGAAATGGCTAAGACCTCTAGTAACGATGAAAATAATCCAAGCTGTAAAGACCCCAAGTAATGCAGTTGAAAGACTCTTACGGAAAGTTTGCTTAATCACAACACTAAGTGTTACCCACCAAGCCATAATCAAAGCCAGTGATGAAATCCCTGAGTAGAGGAATGACTCTGATGAAGTAACTGTTCTACCGTCACTCAGAACCTGATCTGTAGTTGAATCAAGCATCGCTAGAAGGCCATCTACTGTGAAGAATTCAGACGAACCGAATAGACCTAGGATTACCGCCAATCCTACGGTAACATAGCTAACCATTTTGGCCGAGTTATCATCCAAGTAACTGGCACCTGATTTTCCTGCAATGGATTCTTCAAATTCAACCAAGGAGAAGTTGTCATACCATTCAGACACTGAATTAGAAATCTCCTTCAGCGGAGAAACTCTAGTATTTTTTTCAGTCTCAGAATTCATATTTTCACACTCGTCACTCTAGAATTATACCAATTCATAACGGCAGAAATGGTAAGACTTCCAGCCTGATATGTCACTAATAGTAGCAGGAACAGAGGAATTAATTGGCCAACGTTGTTCATCATCACTAAAATCACATAGAAGATATCAGTATATGCAACAACAACAGCCAAGCTAGAATTCTTCCAGACATTCATAAATTGATTATTCAATAATGGCACCATACTCCTAAGCGCCTGCGGAAGAATCACTAGTCTGAGTCTTTGGTAGGGGTTTAGAGAAAGAGAAATTGCAGCTTCAACCTGACCCCTTGGAAGTGACTGGATACTACCTCGAACAATTTCGGCAACGACAGCTGCAGTGAATAGAGTCAATCCTAGAAGCATCGCAAGGAAGAATGGAGTTATTTCGAATCCTGTACCCTCGACAATATCCCAACTTCCTGGCGCATCAATTACACCATCATTGTTCCAATCTTTCGTGTATTCAGGGAATGAAAGAATCTCTCCCATCTTGTAATAGCCGCCAGCAAATGTGAAGCCTAAGGCAAGTGCAATAGCACCCACCCAAATGGTGAATCGCTTTCTGAGACCTTCTTCTGAATCGTCTATCTCCATCGAGTTCATTCCATCATCCTCAACTCTTGAAGATACTAAGAAAGCATAGACCACTAACCCCAATCCAGCAATTGGACCTAACATGATTCTGAGGTTGTCCGAAAGAGATTGTATGTTCCCTGAGTCTGGTGTCGATATTACTGGTGAGAAAAATGTCTCAAAATAATAATGCGGAAGCCAAGTGAATAGTGCCTCACCAATGCTAACTCTAGCAATCAATAAGACGAAGGCGAGTATCAGGAAGATATCTGCTGCCAATGCCTCAAATCTCCATCCAAATTTGTAGAATGGACGAGTTATCTTACTGGACAAATCGTTAGGTATTGATATTGATCTTGGCTCTACTCGATCATTGTGACGCAAATATATACGCAGTAGACCTAAGCCGATAATGGCCAAGAATAATGCGCCATATGATGAAAATGTCGCAAACCAAATCCCTTCATTACTGTAATATATCGCTCCGAAAAGGAGTGATTTTTCTTCAATAAACATTGGGAACTGCAGGCCTATTTGGGTTGCTATCAAGAACAATAGTACCGCTAAAGGTAGGTTTCTGAAAACTTCCACGTATACTGTAGCAGCAGTAGAAGCTAACTTATTGCTTGATAATCTAGTAACTCCGATAATTATTCCCAAAATTGTACAAAAGAAAATACTCACAAGAGTAACTCGTGCAGAGTTGATGATTGCGGCCTTGAGGAAAACCCATCTAGAGTCCCAATTTGGTTCAGCTTCAAGAGGCCATGGATTTATTTTGAAGGTGTTTACTTTGTCCATGAACTCAAAATCCAATCCCCAACGATTGAGCATTACAGGATTAGTTCCATCGACTTGAAGGAATATGAATCTAAGTATAAGATAACTTAGGAATGGGAACATAACGAAGAATGCTAGGGCTGCAGTTCTCTTTGCTTGAGTTTCTGGGCTGGATAATTCCCTTGAGAGAATGTAGGCCCAAGATAGGCCAACAACCATTGTTAGAATTGAAAGCACTTCGGGGATATTCTGAGAGATCAATGGGATAAATGACAAGTTAATTGTGATACCAATGAAGATTACAATCGATAGAATCGTCGTTAATGGACCAATTGAATCTGATGAAAACTTACGATAGGTATCAGTTGTGAACAAATCTGGAACGCTATCGTTGAGTAATACGACGCCAGCAACCAAGGCCCCTCCAAGGAACATGAATGGGATTTGTGTTCCTGGACTTAATTCAAAGACCATGGTGGAAAGTACGTACACTAAAAGGAACATTGCGATGCCGAAAAATGAGGCAATTACCCCTTGGAATATGTTGCTTTTTCCGGCTCTAATGTCGGATGGTAGATTAATTATGTTTGAAAATTCATTCTGAACTAATAGGTAGCAAATTAGAATGAAACCGCCGTAAACCAACAATAAAGATTCCAGCGGAAAATATGAGAGATTCATCTGCTGACCAATTTCGCAACCGACCCCGGTTCTACAGGGAATATCTCTCGCCATTGAGGTGAGGTACTCTGAAGACATCCCGAGGAATTTTGTTGAATAAGAATAGAACAGACTACTCGAAGCCAATAAGGCACCGGAAGAAAAGATATTACGAATAGATAAGTCGGTGGTTGCAAATTTGAAATGATAAATCAAAACTATTGGAATTGCGGCTACTATTGCCACAAATATTGTCGTAAAAGTTGAAAGTGATAAGAAAATAGAGATCGGAAGGATTACTATGAAACCAGCGATTAAACATACCAAATCAGAACTAAAATTTCTGAGTCCTTCCGACATGGTAATCACGTATTGAAAATTTGAATCCCTCGGGGAGTTAAGCCCCCCCGAGGGGTTTCGTAAATCCGCCTATGGTGAATTAATTACTCAATTCAGCGCATTGGTGGTGCGTACTGGATACCACCCTCGGATACGAGAGCGTTTAGGGTACCAGCACGGGAGATTAGACATCCGGTCATTGCATCAGATCCACTGACACCATCATAGGTACCATCACAGAATGCATCGTCGTATGCCTCACCGTAGTTACCAGCAGCATCTAGAACTGCTTGCATCCAGGTTCCTGCTAGCATGTTGTCAGCCGTTCCTAGACCTAGGTTCTCTGTTAGAAGTCGGCACATACCAGGATTGGTTATTGCACCACTTTCATCGACGCCCTCAGTTTCAGGATCGTCTACAGTTAGAGCACAGGCATCGGTAGCCATCTGAGCGTAGTTGGATGAAGTAACACCCATTTCCTCAGCAGTGACCATTCCGTACCAGACCCAAGCGACTACGTCCTTGAAGTCGGAATCCATGTCACGGGTAGCAGCGCCTAGAGGCTCCTTGGACATAAGTTCCTGAGCAATCCAGATAGGTACTTGCTCATCAGTTCCATCGTCATCCATATCGGCCATTACAGACCCATCGTTATCCAATTGCCACTTCTTAGCGACCATTGCAGACATGTCTCCAGTGAAAGCATCACAGGATCCATCGATGAACTTTGCAGTTGCTTCAGCAGCATCTGCAACAGGCACAGATGTGAAGCTGATTCCTCTTGAGGAGAACCAGTCTTGCATGTTACCTTCGGTAGTTGTACCGATTCCTACACAGATGTTTGCTCCATTGAGGTTAGCAGCCGAGTTCTCTGCGGTTGCTTCGTCGTATCGGTCTCCACGGACTAGGATGCCCTGTCCGTCAAAGAAGTTCATTCCAGCGAAGTCAGCGTTGAGGCTAGCATCACGGCTGGTTGTCCATGTGGTTGTCCTGATTAGGACGTCGATGGTTCCAGCGGCAAGCTTCTCGAATCGGTCTGATCCGGAAGCAGGGATGTACTCAACGTCTGTGTCTGGGTCCAAACCTAGAGCAGCAGCAACTGCTCGGCAGTAGGAGATATCCAGACCAGATCGAACACCGGTAGCCGAGTCAAGGTATCCCATACCGTACTGGGATTCCTTAACACCACACTTCATGGATCCACGATCCATGATGGTGTCCAAAGTGCTCACTGGGGTCGCTTCTGCAATACCCGCAGCCCTTCCTTCTTCTCGCGCAGCGTCTTCGGTTTCTTGTGTGAACTCCGAATCGCCGGCACAGCCCGCTAGGGCTGCAGTCATCATTAACAGCATCATTGTTGTAGCGAGCATTGCACGCATAACTTGCGTTAGAAGATGATTTCGATATATACCTTCGGTATATGAAGTCAAAAATATACAATTTCAATATATTCTAGTGATAGAAAATCAAAATCGATTTGCATTAACAAATTAATACGAATGTTAAATTTGTTAATATTTTGAAAACATGAAAAAAAAGTTGGAAGGACGGGGCGCCGAAGCGCCCCGCCCCCCCGGTTTTCCGAGTTTCTTAGGAGGTGATCCATCTGCAGGTTCCCCTACAGATACCTTGTTACGACTTAACCCTCCTTGTCGAAGGCAGGCTCGAATACCCCACTAGAAGGTAGCCTCACCCACCCCCAACTAAGATGGTTTGACGGGCGGTGTGTGCAAGGAGCAGGGGCATATTCACCGCGCCTTTTTGAGACGCGATTACTACCTAATCCAGCTTCATGAGGGCGAGTTACAGCCCTCAATCCGAACTACGAACGGGTTTCGGGATAGCCACATGCCTCTCGGCGCAGCGGCCCATTGTCCCGTCCTTTGTATTGCGCGTGTAGCCCAGTGCATTCGGAGCATACTGACCTACCGTTGCCCTCGCCTTCCTCTGACTTCGCGCCAGCGGTCTCCCTATAGTCCTGTGATCAGCGGACTGACCTTAGCAAATAGGGATGAGGGTCTCGTTCGTTATCTGACTTAACAGAACGCCTTACGGTACGAACTGACGGCGGCCATGCACTACCTCTCGAACAATCCAGCAAGCTCATCACACTGGCTTTCATTTGTCCGTCGGCACTGGTGAGTTTTCCGGCGTTGAATCCAATTAAACCGCACAATCCTCAGGTTGCGGTGCTCCCCCGCCAATTCCTTTAAGTTTCAGCCTTGCGACCGTACTCCCCAGGCAGTGGACTTATCACCTTCGCTTCGGCACTGAGGAATCTCGGAGAGTCCCCAACACCAAGTCCACAGCGTTTACACCTAGGACTACCCGGGTATCTAATCCGGTTCGTGCCCCTAGGCTTCGTCCCTGACCGTCGGATCCGTTCTAGTGTGGCGCCTTCGCAACAGGTGGTCCGCTCAGGATGACAGGATTTTACCCCTACCCTGAGCGTACCCCACACCTCTCCCGGTCCCAAGTCTGGCCGTGCTCGCAGAATTCAACCAGTTGAGCTGGTTGATTTACCCACGAATGTACCAAACAGGCTACGGACGTTTTAGGCCCAATAAAATCGACTACCACTTGAGGCGCCGGTATTACCGCGGCGGCTGGCACCGTCCTTACCCACCCCTTATTCCAAGACCTTTGAAGAGTCAAGAAAAGACTGGGTCTTACCCCAGCCACTTGGAGTTCCCTGGTCACGATTTCTCGCATTGCCAAGTTTTCGCGCCTGCTGCACCCCGTAGGGTCTGGATTCGTGTCTCAGAATCCATCTCCGGGCTATGTCTCCCAACACCCGTACGCGTTGATGGCTAGAGGGTACGTTACACCCCCTACAACCTGATACGCCGCAGGCCCATCCTATGCCGCCGGAGCTTTAATCCACAAACCGTTCCAGGCATTGTGGACTATGGGGCATTATTCTCAGTTTCCCGAGGTTATTCCCCAGCATAGGGCAGGTTACCCACGTGTTACTGAGCGGTACGCCGAGTCCCTAAGACTCTCGACTCGCATGGCTTAATCGAACTCCAATAGCGGTAGCCTCCGGCAGGATCAACCGGATTTCGCGTGAGCGGAATCACAATCCTAACGGAAGTATCGAGTGGATCACAAGTTTTTGCTGATTCTTATTGAAAATTGACGCAGGATCACCGATTCTATTTTTGAATTTGAATCGAAATAATCTGCTTCTTGCACCCCCTATGTCGGGGGTCAAGTTGAACGTGGTTCACCTCTTTATCGCGAATCAAGTTCGCGACTGCATTTCCTCGGCTTGCGTCTGACTTGATGGAAGACATCACCGGACTTTAGGGTCCTCAGTCTCCAACGCCAGTCTGACGCAGCAGGTCGCCGACCGACCTTATGTATATGAATATGACGAGAAGGGCAAGAATAGAAATCGACGTACTGCGGCGCTATTACCTCTTATTGAGATATAAACGGCGCGCTTCACTTTTCACATCAAATAGCAGGATTATTTCCTAATCAGAAAAATATCATTCTGCACCAAAGAATTCTCTCAAAACCGGGTGCATTTCCATAGCTTGCTCTTTCTGGATTTGCTCGTAAGTTCTGAGAATAATTCCTACTGCCAAAAGCAAACCGGTACCAGTAGCATTACCTACGGTTCCCAGTAGATCAGCACCGGCTGCTAGAAGACCTACGAAGGCACCGGAAAAGACGGTGACAGGTGGAATATATCGCTCTAGAATTCTTTCTAGAACTACTGGATTCTTTCGGAATCCTGGAATCTGCATTCCGGTTCGCTCGATTTGTTTTGCGACATCCTTAGCACCCATATTTGTCGTCTCGATCCAGAACTTCGCGAAGATTGTGGAACCAACTGTCATGAATGTGACATAGACGATGACATGCACCATAATTTGCCAAAGTTCGTGACCATAAGCATCTCCTTGTTGATTCAACAACGGAATTAGCCAATCACCAACTCCATTGACCATGGAAGAATACCATGCGAATCCTCCTGACGGAGTGGTGGCACCTGGCTCATAAGAACCGAACCAATGAGCCATGCTCCAGGACCCTTCCTTACCAAGTATCGGCACTGTCGAAAGTACTGGATGGGACCAGAATAGTAGAGTGAACATATTGACGTTTGCTAATAGAGCAGCCATCAAAATCACTGGAATGTTACTCGCGTAGACCAGTCGAATAGGATATTGGCCTCTGTGACCCCTAACTTTACCATGCGTTAATGGCAATTCCAATTTACTTGATTCAGCGTATGCTACAACGAGGAACACGATAATGGATGAAATCAAAGCCGCAACAGGATTGGCATGGTTGAGCAATATTAATTCGAAACCATTTTGCGAAACCAATTCAGAATTTGTCGCCGTCCTTAGTGTGTAGAATATCATTGGAAGTGTTCCAGAAGGAGGGTTTTGTAGAGAGTATGGGCTACCTTGTACTGTTGCGATAGGGGATAATGTACCGACAAAGGTTGACTGAGCAACACCAGCCGCAATGAATAGAGAAATACCACTTCCAATACCCCATTTACTGACCAGTTCGTCGAGAAGGAAAACAAGGTATGAGCCAATGAATAGTTGAGCTACAATTATCGCATTTGCCCAACCAAGTCCGTATTGGATGATAATATCCTCGTGAGGATCTAGGAAACCGTACACTTGCGGAATTGATTCAATCGGAATCATCAGTAGAACCAATATTTTCTGCACACCTTGGTAGAGTTGCTTATCTGCAGAATCCTGCAAATCCAATTGAATTATCTTAGCACCAGCAAATAACTGCATGATAATTGATGCAGTAACGATAGGACCTATTCCGAGGTGCATAATCGAACCCGAGGCTCCTGCCATGATTGCACGGAATGATGAAAACACATCCAAAGTAGATTCAGAAAGACCCCAAATCATTACGTTTGTCATCATGAAGTAGATAATCAGTACGAGTGTGGTAGTCCACAATTTTTGGTTAAATCTAACGTGACCATCAGGTTTTGTTATTGAAGGATATACATCGACAAGCCGTTGTAATGCATACAGCCTACTAGACTCGGAGCCCGAATACATCAGACACGCCAATGCAAGACCGGCTCCCAAACCAAGTATACCTACACCGACCAATAGGAACCCTACTGTCGAGGAATCTTCCAACCCCCAGGCAAAGAAGAAAGCGATGAAAGCTAGCCAAATTGCAGGCTTTAGCATTCTTCCAAGATATGGGATGTCTGCGATATTTTGAGGCAGATCATTTGAGGTACCCCATATGACGAAACCGATGTATGGGAAAGATGTGGCATACATCGTAATTGCCTTCATTTGGGCATCAGAGTCAGTGCCAAACAGTGCATCTTGCTGCCACCAAGCCAAAGCGCCCCAATAGACTAGGGATAGAGTAACCAGTCCGAGTACTGAAGGACGACGCTCGACCATTTTTTCACCTCTCATTTATCTGAACAGTGTAAATCACTCTTCTTCCCATTCTTCCCAATCTTCATCATCGCCGTCACTAAGGTTGACTGAACCACCAGCGGCTTCGACCTTTTCGATAGCTCGAGCACTTGCAGAACCTACAGTGATGTTTAGAGCACGATCCATACGACCGCTGCCTAGGAGTTTGTCGTAACCTAATTCTGTCAAGTTGATTGAGTCGCCTTCTGCCATCTGAGAAACTTGTAGAAGATTGATACTTACATTGACATTTCTCAATTTAGGATGACGGTTGAATCCGTGCATACCCCAGTGACCAGGCATATACTTCAGACGAGTCATTAGGCGATGTTTGTTGATTCCAGCATTACCTCGTCCGCCACGTAGTCCAGCACCTCGTCCAGCCTTCTTACCGCGACCGTGATAGCGGGAGCGCCCTCGGAATTTGTTTGTTCTTGATACCATATTTTCACCTCACATCATCCTCTCGGCTAGAGATGAAATCTCATCGCCTCGGAATCCTAGAGCGCCACCAACTGAGTAAGCCCTCTTGATTCCGCCCCAACCCTTTGAGCCTCTAGGAGGGTGAAGTCGTAAGACTGGTTTTAACCCATCAACTGACTTCATTGTAGCCTCACCAGCTGCTAGAGCCTTAGCGAAATCTTTGACTGACTTGAATTCTGAACCTGCTTTTATTGCAGCATCATCAACTGGTTTATCTCCAACCATTCGACCACGTTCTTTGAGTAAATTTTCGATAGTCCCCGCATCAACAACACCCCATGTAACGAAGTCCTTTGACTTCTGAAGCATTCCAGCGTAGGTCGAGCTTTCTGGTACAATCGTCGCATGGTTGACTCGAGTTAGATTCAGCATTGCCATTGTGTCGCGAATACTTCGCTCAACACCACGGTCACTTCGTACACGCACGATTAGAAAAGTCATTGATTACCCCTCCCTGATGTGATGTTTAGGCGTCTTTTGTCCCCATCCCCAATTCTGGTTTTGTTAAGTTCGACAAGGGCATTGAATGTAGCCTTAGCGTAGTTGATTGTAGTTCGTGTTTGACCGGCTGAGCGACTCCATACGTCTGTGACACCAGCCAGTTGCAGTACTCTGCGGCCGTAGTCTCCGATCACTAGACCCTTACCTGCTGGAGCAGGCATTAGAGTAACTCTTGTTGATCCAGAGCGTCCGGTAATTTTCAGCGGGACGGAAGTACCAGGCCCTCCACCTGATTCCCAAGAACCATTTCCTCTCATTACTGGGATTAGGTTTAGTTTGGCCTTGTCGATGGCCTTCTTAATTGTGGGTGCAACTTCCTTACCCTTACAAATTGCTAGACCAACATATCCATCGCTGTTTCCAACAACACAGAGTACGTTGAATCTTACACGTCGGCCAGAATCAGTCATTCTCTGAATCATATTTACCGCTAGAACATCGTCTTCAATACCTGGCAATAGGGCATCTACAATTTCTACCTCACGAATCGGTAGCCCTGTAGCCAATGCTTGCTCGTAGGTTAGGACCTCACCATTTGCAACCATTCTACCTAAGCGAGTACGTGGTTGCCATGTTCGTAGGGCTGCTAGTGGGTCAGGACCTCGGCGACGGCGGACAGGAGAATCTTCCTCCTCCGCCAAGGCTAGGGCTAGACCTGGAGCAATTGCCGGGGCAGTTTCTACAATTTCGGATTCTTCATCACTCATGTTTATGCCTCCTCAATTGTCTTCTTTGCTGCCTCTACTGCTTTGGCAATGGATTCATCTATGTGTGAACCGTTGATTCTTTCATCATCTGGTAGTACACTTTCACCATGTGGAATTTCCATACCAGCATCGACCATGCCTTTGAGGGCTGCAAAGACCCTGTTTCCTGATGTTGATGCTGCTAGACCAATGTCAAGAACCGCTTCCTTGTGTCCTGCAGAAATGGCTTCCTTAGCCATCGCATATCCTGAAATGTAACTAGCAGGAATTGATTTCCTGGAGGCATCTATTGGCCAACCATATTTGTCAACTAATCTTCTGCCGTCAACCGATACATGTACTGTGTCTCCAGTTGGTTCATAATTTACCAACTGACAAATTGTCTGAGTATTTGTTACTCTTACTACAGCACGAGCAGAACCCCCGCGTAACATCTTCATTCTGCGTCGGTAGTCAGTTTCCCCGTTTCGGCGACGCTTGAAGCGTAACCTCTGATTCTTTCCGTATGCCATCATTGCTCACCTCCGAGCTTGATACCGTCGATTTCCATGTTCGACTTCATGTGAGAGACAGAACGGTAGCTACCGCCCTTCGCCTTCCTGTAGTAGTAACGATATTCAGAAGGAGTTAGAGATTGATCACCTCTCATTTCTTTCAAAGCTCTGCGCTGAGCACGAATAGCCCTCATCCACCTTTCCTTTCTTGGTTGTCTCGAGTTTGAGGTTCCTTTTCTTGAACCTTGACCCGATCTTCGACCCTTTGACTTCTGAGCAGCTGCCTTGCGAGCTCGGGAGCGGCTAGTTCCAACTAATGGGCGAGCCTTGATTATGCCCTCATCGATAAGTCTGCGAACGTCATCCTTCTGAACAGCATTCGCAACATCGTCTAGGTAGTCTTTGTCAATCCAGATTCTATGAACGCCAACAACCCTTCCTTCTCGCTGACTGAAAATTGCAGCCGCGAGCCTCTTTTGATTTGTTATCATCATCGCAAGTCCCCCTTCCGCGAAATACGGCGACGATTGAGAACTCTTAGACCCAAGTCATCTGCTCTATCATGAATTGCAGAACGCTTTCGGTTTCCAACGGTTTTCGCGATTCGAACAGCCTGTGTCTCTGGATCTAATCCTTCGAGATCATCGCTCTTGTTGACTAGAACTTCTTCGAATCCAGACGGGTGGAGACCTCTTGCTGTGGCTATCTTTCCGTGACCCACTCGAACTAAAGCGGAACGGTACTTTCGATTCTTTCTCTGGCTGGAATCGTCACCTCTAGGTTTTTTCCATCCTGTACGAGAAAGACGCTTGTAGCGGAACCATTCCTGCCTTCGGAATGATGGAGTTTTCTTCTTCTGGGCTGCACGAGTTTCTAATGCGGCCTTTGTCGCATCATCTAGTACTGGCTTTTGACGAGCAGTATGGAAGTCATCCCATTCGTCTTCAAAGAAATCATCGGATTCGAATTCATCATCATCGACATCCATTTCTTCTTCGATAACATCCTCTACATCCTCCAGATCTTCTGAAGCGTCAGTGGTTTCTTGTAATCTAGCGACTAAGTCCGCCTTTTTACCAGACACCGGTAGACCTGCATCTCGTAGTAAGTCCTTGAGTTCGGCAACTGTCATATTTTCATAATCCATTCAAATCCCTCCTCACTCATTCCCCTTTGATACGATGTAAATACCATCTTGGAATACACGTCGATCTCTTTTCTTGATTCGGCAAGCACGTTCGATATTGGCAGCTGTTTGTCCAACCTTCTCACGGTCTGCTCCAATAACTGTGATATCGGTCTTATTTGCAACCTTGACTTCTACCTCACCAGGTGACCAAGGTAATGCTGCTACTCTAGGCACCTTCTCACCGAATAGATTTGTGATGGTCATCTCATTCCCTTGAACCTTAATTGTCATAGGGAAGTGAGAATAGACTGCCTTCAATTTGTATTCGAATCCAGAATCAATACCTCTTACCATATTGGTGAGATGTGCAGCCCAGGTTCCTGCAAGGGCCTTTTCCTTACGTCGTGGTAAGTTACAGAATACTTCCATTCCATCGGTAGAGTCTCTAACTTCGACCCGAGGATGACGGAATTCCCGTGTTATTGACTTACCATCCTTTGCAACTGTTACGTCGTATCCTGAAATGGTAGCAGAAACTCCGTCAGGGAGCTTGATACTATGTGAAATCATATCCAACTTTGGCATCCTTAATCCCCCCTCAGAAAATGTACGCGAGCAAACGCCCGCCAACACGCTCCTTCTTTGCCTCGTGGTGATTCATTACACCTTGATTGGTTGTTAGAATGAGAAGGCCGAAATCCTGTGCAGGAAGATATCTTGACTCCCACTTATCGTAATCACTTCTCTTTACGGAGTGTCGTGGCTTGATGACACCACAACGGTTGATTGCTCCAATCAACTCTACGCGGTATCCCCCTCCACGGCCATCTTCGATCTTTTCGTATTCTCCTACGTATCCAGACTGTTGCATGATTGAAAGCATACTTCCTAGAAGCTTGCTTGCTGGGTTAACAGTCACTTCGTAATGTCCTGCTTGCTCCGCGTTAAAAATGCGGACAAATGCGTCACTTAATGGGTCAAACTGCATTCTTAATCACCTCATGTATACTTCTTGAACCCTATTTGTGGCGCCACATCCCTGAAGCATTGGCGGCACAATCTCAGACCATGTCGACGAATCATTCCGCGCTTGCGTCCGCAGCGACGGCATCCATTACTTCTGCCGATACTTTCTCCGTGATCTTTTGCCATACTTCACTCCTCCACAAGGGTTAGTCCGAAGTGTTCCTTGAACCACTCCATGGACTCGTTCTTGCCCACTCGGTGAGGCATCCCAACCTTAGCCGCACGGCGGCGACGGCGAGATACCCTGTGACCGGGGCGTTCGAGTACGATGTTGATGTCCATGCCGAAGATGCCAATATCTGGGTCATACTTCTGCTCAGGGAAATCTGTGTAATCTGCAATACCAAAGGATAGGTTACCTGATTGATCGAAATTCCAGGCAGGAAGTGTATTTTCTCTGACCCAGAATGCGTCCTTGAGGAATGCTTCGGCATTTGTTTGACCGCGAATTGTAACTTTACAGCCAATTGGAGCACCTTCTCGAGTCCCAAGTTCACGATTGGTGGTCTTGGCCAGAGTTCTAACTGGCTTCATATCAGTAAGTAACTCTAGTACTTTCTCAGCTAGCTGAAGTCGGGCTCCACCTTCACCGACACCGATATTCACGGTGACTTTAGCGATTCTTGGACTTAACATTGGATTCGCGGTTTCGCTCATGCATCCACCTCCAACGGAATATCCTTCTCGGAACCTATGACGAATACATAATCTGCCACTGTTCCAAATTCTTCGAATTGTACTTCGTTAGCCTTTGAAGAACGCTTTACATCCTTCGATACTACCTTTGCAGTGCTACCAATGTGACTACCTCCTGTTAGGTAGGCAAGCACACCTTCGGAGAATGCATGATGACCCGAAACTTCCTGGTTTGGTAGAGAAATAATTAGCGTGTCTCCGGAATTATATTTGTTCGCATCATCGACGGTAATATTTCTTCCATCGTGAAGATGAACCTGAGTCTTACCTCCCCGAATGGTTGTCTTCCCGACAACTCTGCACAGTTTGCTTGAGGACTGCTTAGCTGAGATAGAACGGTATCTTAGTTTACCATTTTCATCCAATACACAGCGATAGTGGTCATCACCCACTGTTAGTACATCCATCAACCCAACTCCACGGCCAGAATCGGTTTCTATTCTCCCATCGACCATAACCTTTCGAGTTGCGACCATACGCTTGGCTTCTCTTCTTGAGTGAGCTAGCCCTAATACATCTCGTAAAATGATTCCGAGAGGCATACACATCTCGTCACTGTGACCGCCAGGATTTGGCTTCTGAACCCAAATGTTAGTCTTACGAGTAAGTGGCCAACTTCGTGGCATTGTTAGTCTTTTCATATGGCTACTGCTCATTGTTCAGCACCTCCGTTCGCTCTCTCCATGATTCGCTTAATGCGAAGTGGATCTCCTTCGTACAGCTTGGTAACAATTAGATTGGATGGGTGAATTGGTAACGCCTCTTCTTTTCCATCTGCAGTGCTGGTTGTTACTCCTTCGACCATTACATAGCCGCTCTTTGTATCAACACCAACAACACTTGATTTGACACCTGCACGTCCTCGAGATTGTCCTAGTCTCTTTCCACGTGAGTCAGCCTTTGTGCTGTTCGGGAATCCAAAATCCCCACGAAGTACTTCAACTTCGTCACCAACCCTAACGGTTACTGTACGAATCAATGCTAAGTCTGGATCATCACTAACTAATCTAGCCCTGATACGCTTCCTGCGAACATGAATTGGTGCGTCAGTTTGTGCTTGACGCTGTTTGCCTGCTTTCTTACTTACCATACTTCACACCTCACACAATCTGCTTTGCCGTAGCGGCAATTCTTGGCCATCGCTCAGCCGCTTCCCGGCTAACTGGACCTTTGATATCGGACCCTTTGACATCCCCTCGTTCATTCGTGATGACACAAGCATTGTCTTCGAACTGTACCCAAGTTCCGTCAACTCGACGGAATGGTCGCTTTTGGCGTACTACGACCGCATTGAAGATTTGGCGACGAGTTTCTGGAGTTCCTCTGCGAACTGTAACGCGAATCATGTCACCCACTCCAGCGGAAGGATATCGACGAGCAACACCTCCCTTCTTTAGGACGGTAATCAATTGGACAACCTTAGCTCCGGTGTTGTCAACACAATCCATCTTTGCCATGCTAGGCAATCCGGCTGTTGCTCGACCTGCTACTCCTCTCATTCAGAAGCCCCCTTCTCAATAACGCAAAATTTCACGGTTTTGGATAGTGGTCTACATTCCATAATTCGGACAGTTTCGCCACTTTCTATTTCCCCAATACAGGATGGTAAGTGTGCAGCGTACCTGCGAGTTCTTTTCTCGTAACGCTCATACTTCTTCATGTATCGAGTAACTTCGCGCTGAACGATAATTGAATTACTCATTCCAGTTGATGATACAGTTCCTTCTATGATTTGTCCACGCAGTCTGAGACTACCGTAGAACGGGCAGTTTTGGTCACCATCCCATTCACCCTCAGGTGCGCGGACGTCCACTCCAATATCTTTCATTTTCAGTTCCTCCTATATCTTCGGTTGATGCGATCCTCAGGTCTCTGTGTGACGTTTGCGCCGTCTATTTCGACCTCCTCAGAATCTATTGTGAATGTGATTACATCCTTAGGCAGAGTGACTTCTCCACCAATTGTTCGAACTCTTAGAGTTCTACGAGTTTCTTCGACAATCATACCAGTCACTCCAACTAGGCTTGGATCTCGGCTTCCAATAACTTGGATTTCCCGAGCCAACCAAGGTGCATGCATGATACTCATTTATCGCACCTCCACTTGATATCCATTCTGTTCAAGGACCTTGGCGACACGCTTCTTGTGCTCACCTTGGAGTTCGATGGTGCGGCCCTTTACAGTACCACCACTAGCACAAGCGCTTTTCAGCAACTTTGCTAACTTACCAATGTCGATAGCAGAATCTTCGATTCCTTCTACCATTGTTACCATCTTTCCATACCTCCTTCTAACTGTTGAAATGATTGCTTTCTGTTGTTCTTTTGCTATTTCTTGGCATATGCATAGTTCATCGGGTAGACCACATAGATTGCAAATGCCTGCCATTCGGGTCTACTCCTTACTCTCCTCGGACATCTTCGTTAGAAGACGTGCAATGCTCCTACGTGTCTGCTTGTATGATCCAGCGTTAGAGGATGAACCTCCAAGGGCTTGCTGAGCACGTAATTGGAGAAGTTCTTCCCTTAATTCAGCGAGTCGGCGCTCACGTTGTTCTGGGTTCATCTGGTCAATATCTCGTGATTTGATATGTGCCATTTTCACTCCTCCTCTGCTACATCTGGTGCATCTTCGACAGCCTCTGCTTCCATCTCAGCCATCTTTTCGACTACACTGTCGACGACTTCTTCGGTATTTGCAACTTCAGCTTCTTCCACCTTAGGTGCGGGATCTTCATCAGGAATCTCTAACATAGAGACTTCTTCGATTGGTCCTAGACCAGATTCCTGTCTGTCTTGAATGGTAATTTCGTGAGGTAGTTTTACTCCAGGTCGCATAATACGAACGGTACATCCTATGGTACCTAGTTTCTTGACCGCTGTAGAAAATCCTTCATCCATCAATTCAAGTGCTGTTTCTCCGCAGAATTTGATGTGCCCCTTCTGGAACTTTTGTACCCTGTGGCGCGCTCCCGATATCTTTCCGGACAAAATTATCAAACATCCACGAGCACCTGCATCCATAATATTCTGAGAGGTACTGTGTCCTGCGCGGCGGAAGAACCAACCTCTCTCGAGAGAGGATGCTAATCTGCTAGCCATCACCTGAGCATTTAGACGAGGCTCTTCGATCTCGTTAACCTCAAGATGAGGCTTCTCTAGATCAAAGTCTTCTTTCAATCTGCGCTGTAGTTCGTGAATTACCTTACCTCTTCTACCAATAACGCGTCCAACTTGTTCTGCTTGCAGCGTTACCTTTGTTCCATCTGGGGTACGGTTGAATTCAAGACCGCCAAATCCGGCGCGCTCGGTTTCCTTGAGAAGATACTCGCGGACTAGCTGGCGCTCAATATTTCGGTGAACGATGTTTCGAATTGTGTTTACTTTACTCATCTTAATCACCTCAGAATTCGTCATCCTCTTCTTCTTCATCGCCGAAGTGTTCGAGGAAAATCTCGAGATTCACTTGGTAGTGGTTCTTGGGTGTAGCACGTCCGCGTGCGCGAGGCTTCCAACCAGTGTGAACTTGACCTCGATGTGCTGCACAATGAGTAATCACCATGTCTTCAGCATCGATTGTATCGTAACGCTGTCGTGCATTTTCCATAGCGCTGTTGATCAGTTTGATGAATTCTCTTGATGCTTTGTATGGGTATCGACCTGGTCCCATCTTTCCTTTTCGATGACCGGCCATGGTGTTTCCACCCTTACCCTTTCTAGATCTGCGAGTGTAAGGAATTGCTTCCTTCTTATCCATCACTTTCTCCAAGTATTCGATAGCATCAACAGCATTCATTCCTCGAATGAATTTAGCAATTTGATAGCAATGCTTGTGGTGTATGTCTAGATTTACTGCGCGTGCGGTAGCTAGATTCGACCCCTCAAGCAATTGAGTGTATCCGGATTGTGGCTTACCTGAAATTCGACTCATTCTTCTTCACCTCACTTCAATGCCACGTGCTTACTTGACCGAGTAGCACCTACACCAGGACCGGTGTGGGTAACCGACCTGCGGGTTGGAGCAAACTCGCCCAAGGCGTGCCCTATCATTTCTGGAATCACTTCGACCTTGACGAAATCGCGGCCATTGTGCACGCCGATTGTAGTACCTACCATCTCTGGGAGGACAAACATACCTCGGCAGTGTGTCTTGATCATCTTCGAGCCACCATTTGCACGTACCTTGTCTAGGAATTTTTCTGCTTCTTCAGATAAACCACGAGACAATGACCTCTTGGCCCTTGAAGGCATCAAAGTAGCAATACAAGGAGCTTCTGGATTGTCTTCTGGAGGATATAGTGGAAGTGCGCTCAACTCCTCCATGGTTAGTCCGCGCCATAGGAACTCCTTCTTACGTCTCTCAGCGATTGTTGAGCGACGCTTTCGAGCCTGGCGTCGAGCAGTCTTTGGTGAACGGAACATTTTCTTTGATTTACGCGCCATAAATTACACCTCACTGCTCTCTTGTCCTTCCACGTCCAGTTCGACGAGGAGCGATATTTCCTACCTTCTGACCAGGTGGTGCATTTCTGCTAACCGAGTTAGGTCCGTGAACCGCCTGGTGGTTTCCACCACCATGAGGGTGATCTACTGGATTCATTGCAACACCACTGACGGTTGGGTAGAGTTTTCCTCGCGCCTTCTTGCGATAATGGGCAGCACCTGCCTTCATCAGAGGTTTGTCGGTTCGGCCGTGACCACCGAGTACCCCAATCGTAGCACGGCAGGACGCAGGAAGATCTTTCAGACCGCCACTTGGCATTCTGATTCTTACCTTATCGCCCATTCTAGTTTCTAGTACCGCAGAGTTGCCACCTGATCGAGCGAACTTACCACCATCTCCTGGGCGGGATTCGACATTACAAATTGGTGTACCTTCTGGAATTTCTGAGAGTTTGGTAACATTACCTGGTCGGAGACTTACATTGTCTCCGAAGGCCAATTCCTGCCCTACTGAAACACCTTCTGGTGCTGCAATGTGAGCTGTTGTTCCATCTTCAAACTTGACCCGAGCAAGTGGGGCGGTGTGAGCCGCACTATGAACTAGGTCAGTTACCTCTCCCATTTTCTCGCTTACGCGTGGAATGCGGTTAGCCGCGGGGAATCTGTGACTAGACACCCGGTTCTTTGGACTTGAACCGCGGCGTTGTGAACGTGTTCGCTTACCCATAATATCACCTCATCAGAATGCTCCTAACTTGAGCGCTGCTTCTTCAGCATCATAGCCATCGGCAAGGCGTACAGATGCGTGCTTGCCTGTGATAGTAATCTTCGTGTTGACCTTAGCAACCTGGACGTCGAGTAGTTCCTCAACTGCTGCTTTGATGTCGGCTTTTGTCGCTTCGCGCCTAACGATAAATTCGATTCTGTTGTTGTTCTCTTTGTAGCCGCCTTCTTGATCGGCCACTCGACGAGCCTCGAGAGTCTTCTCAGTGATCCAAGGCATCTGAATAATATCATACGGGTCCACCATTTCAATCACTCCAGTGCTCCTATTGCATCCTTAGTCCAAACTGTGAGACGACCTGCATCGCCACCCGGTGCTAAATCCTCAGCGCTGAGATCCTTTGCAGCGACAACGTCGACTCCTGGAACGTTTCGAGCGGCCTTTGCCAATCCATCTGATTGAGCAACAACAAGTAAGATACTCTTCGGAGTCCTGTATTTTCGTCCGCGCATTGTGCCCTTACCGGCTCTAATGTTGCGGCCGGTTCTAGCGCGCTCTAGATCGTCGCCTAAGCCCAGACCTTCCATCATTGCGACGAACTTGCGAGTTGAGTACTGTAGAGGAATGGACTCGATGGAATACTTCTCGTCTCCGCCTTCACGGCTCTCGACATACCCATCAATTACGATTGGGAAGCGTAGTTCGCTGTCAAATTGGTGACCTCGTGCTGAGACCATTTCTGGATTGGCTGTGGCCGCAATTGCTGAGTTGCGAGCATTTGCATTTTCCTTGCTGTTAATCTTCTGAGTCCAGTCCTTTGCAACCATTGGGCCATGAGCTCTTCGACCGCCTCGTGTGTGAGGGTTCTGAGCAGCCGTACGCTGTCCTGCTTTCCTCATGATACGAGAGACACCTCGTCCCTTACCCCACCATTCAACAGAGTGTTTCATTCCCGGTTGAGGTGCACGCTTACCGTCATGCTCTCTGTGACCGTATGCTTGGCGACGATTTGCTCTACTAGCCAAAACGGCTCTTCGAATTAGATCTTCACGAATTTCAGAAGTGAATACAGAAGGTAGTGTCACGGATTTACCATCCTTTACCTCTACTTCGTACATCTCCGCGAGTAGACCTGCATCCATTTCTTCTTGCTCAACATTGTTTACCAGATTGTATGACTTTGTCTTCATATTATCACACTCCCTGCTTGCTTGAAGTACTGACGTAGGTCAAATCGACATCATGCAGCTTCGCATTGGGGCGAACAGCGTCACGGAAGCGCAATAGGCGCTTTGCTGGACCTGGTAAACTGCCCTGGATTATCATGTATGGATTAGTAACTTCTCCGTAATGTAGGAAGCCACCTGCTGGAGTCACATCTGACTCATCTGGGTTTGATATTCGGAGTACTCGCTTGTTCAATTCTGTGCGCTGATGGTACCCCATCTGACCGGCTTGACGGATTGTCTTTCGGACGTAGCCTGTACCGAAGTCACCCATATTTCCGATCTGACGGCGCTTCTTTGAGTTCTTGTGACTTAGTAACTTGACACCGAATCTCTTGACTACACCTTGGAATCCCTTTCCTTTGGTGATACCAACAACGTCAATTTCTTGCCCAGGATTGTAAACATCTGCAACGGTAATTTCACCGCCAAGTCGCTCCTTAGCCCACTCTAATTTGGCTGTGTTATCTCCACCAACCAAACCAACTTCCATGATTTCAGGAGTTTTCGATGGTACACTCTTGACCATGGAAGGTTGAGTTGCAACGATTAGGCGTATCTCACAGAGGGAGGCCCCTGAAAGTGCTTCGAATGCATCACCGTTGGTCTCACCTTCTCTTTGTGGGATTCGACCAGCGCGCTTGGAGGGCTTTCGACCCTCTTCTACATCGCGCTCTCCGCGAGTTTGGTTAGCAAAGCGTGGATGGAGCCCTGTAGGCCCATCGTCGGAATTCGCCCAGGCTTCTCCTGCAGTTTGCATTCCGTAAGGAGTCATGTGGTAGCCACGTACGGCTAGAACTTTCATCGGAGGGACTTCAACGACTGTAACCGCCTTTCGAACTTCTTGCCCAGCAGAAGTGGAATTAGGATTAGTATCTCTCATCAAAACATGGGTCATACCGGCTTTCCAGCCTGCGAATCCTTGTACTCGAATCTCAGTTGCATCGCTTTCAGGCCAAGAAGTAATTCGTCCATAGGGTCGAATTGCCCTCTTTCGAGGGCTAAAGCCCATGCTACCTCGGCGGGGGTTATGTCGGTCGGCCATTGCTTTGTCCTCCAGTAATTACCGGTAAGTTTGCCGCCGAAGCGGATTCAGACCGGGCCACCACGTTAGGGAGGAACCGTGACACCGAAAGCCGAATTCCGAGTGGATTTCGGTTTTCCGGGATGATAATGCAGAGCCCTGTGGTGTCTGGTGCCTCACGTAGTGAGCGGCCTTGCGACCTCCATACCCTATATGAACGAATTGGTTAGCATTAGATTCCACCCCTACGGGGTGTAAGTAAAAGAGAGGGGGTAGTGTAAGTATTTTGAACCCTGACCTCGAATCACTGGGCCCATGAGCACCAGTCTTTGCCACGACGGACTCCAAAGAGGAGTTGTAGAGGCTAGGGCATATCAGTTGGAAGCAGTCGATGTTGCGTTATCCAGTTCAACCCTACTCGTCTTACCAACTGCAGCAGGTAAAACAGCCGTTGCTTGGATGGTCATAGCTGAGATGCTAGAGAGAACTAACGGTTGGGCTCTGATGATTGCTCCGACTGCAGCTCTAGTCAAGCAACACATAGATGATCTGGAATTAGTGTTTGACAAAGATTCTTTCCAACCAATTTCGATGAGTGGAGCAATCCCGCCGTCCAAAAGAGAAGGAATGTGGAACAGGGGTAGATTGGTGGTTTCTACCCCTCAAGTAGTTCGCAACGATGTTAACCGAGGGTTGCTCGACATCTCAGATTGTTGTTTGTTGATTATTGATGAAGCGCATCATGCCACTGGAGAACGGGCTGAAGCACAGGTAGCTGACCTGTACCTTGAGTTAGGAAAGGAGCCACTTATTCTTGGGATGACCGCTAGCCCTGGGTCGAATAGAGAGAAGGTTGAAGAAATTTGTAATAGGCTCCAAGTTGGCCGAATTCATCTCCGTACATCGGAAGATAATATGCTTTCAAAACACTTGGCAAGCCTCGATATTGAAGAATTGAAAGTAAAAGTTCCTGATGAAATACGCGAACTCGCAGAACCCTTAGTTCGATGGCAAGAATCTATTGTCGAAAGGGAGAGAAGATTGGGCCGATATGTGATGCCAGGTGCAGTAACTCATCGAGGTCTTGCTAATGCGATGGAACGAGCAAATTTGTCAGTCCGAAGAGGTCAGGCCGATGCTTATGGATCTATGAGTAGAATTGGCTTAGCAATGTCTCTCCATCATCTAATCAATCACCTTCTTTGTCAAGGATTAGCGGCTGCGAAGGAATTTCTCGATAGGAAGGAAACTGGAGAAGATGCTGAAAAGAAAAATACTCGAAATTTACTCAGAGACCATCGAATCAGAAGCCTTCGGGAAAGTCTGGCAGAAATGCCTGAATCGCACAGTAAAGTAGGCGCTGTTAGAAGGCTGGTGAGGGAAAGAATACGTCGCGACCCTGAATCAAGAATTATTGTCTTTGCAACCTACAGAGATACTGTTAGCGCATTGGAAACTGCTTTACTGAACCTAAAGGACGTTCGACCGATACAATTCATCGGTCAAAGTAAACGGGCAAGTGGAACTGGCTTAACTCCAAAACAACAAGTTGAGCGAATAGAGTCATTCCGATCTGGTGAGGGAAATGTGCTCATTGCAACTAGTGTCGGAGAAGAAGGATTGGACATTCCAACCGCTGATTTAGTCATATTTTACGAGCCGGTTGCAAGTGAAATTCGGACAATCCAAAGGAGAGGTAGAACAGGGAGGCAACGCGATGGAGATGTTGTGGTACTAATCGCAGAAGACACACGCGACGAAGGCGCGAGAGCGGCGGCACTGAGACGTGAACAAAATATGCACCGGGCCGTTGCTAGAGTTAGTCGTAAACTAGCTCGAAGCACACATGTTGATCTCTCAAATTTGAGTAACTTCTCGGTAGTTGAGGATGGAAAGAAAATACCTGCTACTGAATTCGTAATAGCTGTTAGAAAACAGAATCGGCCCGCGCTCAAGGAAGTTGAAAATACACCTGATAAAACAGAATCCACTAACCCTGGGCAACTGCCACCTTCCAAATTCAGACCGAGGGGGCAAACTGGACTTGAACAATTCAAATCCCCCAAAAAAAAACATGATTTTGACGACTCAAAAAAGCAACATGCCACGGAATTAGGAGCAAAAAAGCAGGTATCATTTGCTGCTGATTTATCAGATCTAGAAGACATTCGTACAAATCTCTCCGGTACATCGATTTCTGTAGACGATAGAGAACTCAATAGTTCTGTTGTAGCGCGTTTGAAAGCTAATGGTGTTGATGTCAAAATAGATAGATTGAGTACCGGTGATTTCCAGATCGGCTATCGAATCTTGATCGAAAGAAAGACCGTCCGGGATTTTGTAGATTCGTTGATCGATGGGCGTTTACTAGAACAAGCTAGCAGGCTTGTAGGTGCTGCCCCTAGATGCTTATTATTAATCGAAGGAGGGGGGTTATTCGAATCAAATAGAGTTCATCCCCATGCGTTAATGGGTGCATTGGCAACACTATCACTTGATTTTGGGATTCCAATTGTTACCACAAAAAATGGTGCTGAAACTGCTCGATTTCTGACTATTGCTTTGAAGAGAGAAGAGTCAATATTAGATGAATTGAATAATGATACAAGAGAAAAATTGGAAAATTCAATACAAGAAATTTGGATGGACCCGATAACAGAGGCGGCATCCGGTGCGAAAAAATTGCGTAAATCTACCAATAAAGAGCGATTTATGACTAAATCCCTTCTAATCGCAATCCCAAGTGTCGATGAGGACCTCGCCTATCGTCTACTAGACAGATATGGCACTTTAGCCGCGCTAATTTGGGCCGAGGAAGGAGACATCAGACAGGTAGAGGGAATAACAGAAACTCAAGTTAGAGAAATATGGCGTACATTTAGGTCTGGAGAGAGCATCAATCATCAAACTGAGAGTTAATCGCCAATCACTGCGATTCGAGTCCTCAATAAGGCTAGTCTCTTGTTGTGACAACCAAGTGCGAAAGATAACATCTCACAAAGATGGATCACTGGAATATTAGTGGAAAGACCCGTGTTTCTACCCGCTTTTCCTTGGTAAATATCGAGCACCGCTTGAGATAAGTTGCATGCGCTTACGATTAAGTCTGCACCCTCTGCTTTTGCTTCGGATAAGGCCTCAGCTGCCTGCTTCATTACTGTAGATTCTTCTCCGAATAGACCCGGAACTCCAACACTTTGAGTTCTTGCTTCCCAACTTACTGGAGTACCTCCTAATGTTGTTATTACTTGCTCCAAATAATTTGGATCATAAACATCGTCTCCCCCACAAGCACCCTCCTGCTGAATATTCGGACCATAGTAGCCTGCAATGGTAAAATCAATCGGATTCTTTACTTTCTCCTCTAGTATATCAAGGCCGATTTCATCCACTATTGCGTGTAAAATGTGGTGTACCTCCACCTCACCTGTCATGGTTAATCCACAGGTGTTCTGTAGAGTTTCATTTACTTCTTGCAAAAGAATTTGGTCAGATTGTAGCGCCTTCAAGTCCTCTTGTAAATTTCCAGCAGTGGCAGCACATGGAGTCAGGATGTTCAACCCCTCTACTTCTGCCATTGCAAATGTTCGAGCATTTAGGGTAAGTTGTAGCCTACGATTCGCTTGCCTAACAATTCCCGCCCCACAACTTGTAGCACCTGGCAAAGGAACTAGAGTAATCCCCATTGCTCTTGCGAAAGATTCCATGGTAACAGCAACTTCTGGCGAACTGCTATGAGACACGTTTCCGGGATGATATGCATATTTTATTGCCATATTTTCACCTCAGAACCTGCCGTCTAATTCATTGAAAATTGCAACTACTTCGTGATGATTATCAACAGAGGAATTGAATTGACGTGGCATCTTTCCAATACCTGCAGGCGGGGCAATAAAGGCTAGCATGTCGGTAATCATATCGCCTCCTGTACGACTAAATCCAGTCATCATTCTAGCAGTCACGCCAGATGTTAGATTACCCAGTAGCCCAATTGGACCCAAAACCTGACGATAGAGTACGGTATCGTTGACCTTTCCACTTGACTTTAGCGTCCATGTGTACCACCAAACATGTTTACCATGGCGTCCATTGAATGCATCCCGCTCCAAAACATGGGTTTTAGCATCCAACAATGCTTCCGAAACGACTAATCCTGAACCGTTCTGTCGTCTGATACTTGCAAGATCAGTTTCAGCTTTTATTCCATTTGAACTTGCTAATATTTCATCAAGCCCATTAACTGAAGAAGTTGAAGTCCTCGGATCATTCCTTCTTGCCCAAACCGATGCTAGGACTGCAGGTCCAAGGTAGCCATTAGCATGTGGAACTGCATCGGAAGATGCTTGCAGTAAGGCAGAGCTCCCGAAATCAGTGATTGAATGCAAAGCGGTAGCAACATTGGGCTCCATTAAGCCAATGTCACCTTGCATGGTAGAGGCCCCTCCACGGGTTGCTGCAACCATCCAAGGCTTGGTGGATTCTCTCCGACGTTCCATTGACCAATGATCGACCACCAAATCTCGAATGACTTCGAACCCAGGTAAAGGATCAATTCGTAGTCTGAGAGTCCCATCTCGAATCGGAGCTACAGAGTCTAGACGTACTAAGCCAGGTAGAACCAGGCGCCCATTGACACAGATCGCTGTAGTTGAGTCGTCCGATGTGCCATCGCGGAATGAAAGGCTGCCATCGTGAGTGCTCTTTATGGCCCTAAGTGCCTCTAGCAAACTCAGGTGTCCCGGCATTGCACATACCCAAGTATCTGAGCCAGTAGTTGAGGACTCAGGGTGATACCGGAAGATGCTAATCTCTGCTTGAATTGATTCGCCGGAAATATCGGGGACGGTAAATCCATCTTCTCCGTCGGCCCCTTCATCTCCACCTGCAACGTACTCTTTGATTGCTTGAACCATTTCCTCATGGAAAACACCGGTGCCATCGACAGCCGCCATAGCCGCCAATGAGTCTACTGCCCAAGCCGCCGCCATTGATTCGTAGTCAACGTCACAGTCTACTCGTTCTACAAGGCGAGTAGCTCCTAGTTTCTCTAACTGCTCATCCCAATCCTTTCCCGATTCGCAGAATAATTCGTAGCTTGTATCGCCAAGCGCTAGAACTGAGTAATGGACCCCATTGAGTGAACCAGGTGATGCATTCTTTGCAACCTGCCATAGGTCTTCGGCATTATCTGGCATTTCTCCCTCTCCCCAAGTTGAGCAAACAATCAGGACTCGCTTCATTGATGACAGAGATGCAAAATCAAACCCGTCCATGTCGTAAACTGTGCCCTCAAGACCATAATCGGACGCTTGCTTGGCAAACTTAGCTGCTAAGGCTTCGGAGTTTCCTGATTGAGAACCGAATAGAATCGCTAGGCTTCGATCACCAGCAGTCAGAAGTTGTGCCAAGTCATCTCCGACCACCTCGACAGTCTCTTCTTCCGCTGATTCGGGAACTACCTCAACTACTGCGGGCACATCTTCCTCGACTGTAGCCTCTACTTCTCCACCTTCGACTACTATGATTACGTCAACTGGACAGCCGTCGGCCGCATCGAGAATATCATCTTGGAATTGGGAGATGGTTTCGGGCTTTAGTCCCGCTTTTGCTTCGTTCCTATCATAGCCACCATCAAGTCGAACATCAGCTTTGATGAAACAGGTGTCGTCTGTAACGTGGAACACTTCAGGGAGTGTCTCTTCACATGCATCACAGGTAATACAGCCCTCTTCGATGTAGACGCTGACGATAGCCATTCTCCTAACTCAGCCCCAATTGATGACCTTCCCAGCGGAAAGCGATTCTTGAACTTGATGTAAACTAGGGTTACGACCTATGGTCGTATTCGACCCTACATATCGAAGCCATCAAAGTCAGCAGGGTCGGCTCCGCCTCCACCCTTGCTGGAGATTACATCATCAATTCTCAGAATCATGACTGCGGTCTCCGATGCACTCTGAACCGCTTGCTCAACAACTCGACTTGGCTCGTAGACCTTGCTGACCGCCATATCGACAACTCCGCCGTCATAGACATTTACTCCATGTGAGGAAAGACCCTCTGAATGTGCTTTTCGAAGGTCAATGATTGTGTTGACTGGATCTAATCCTGCATTCTCCGCTAAAGTTCGAGGAATGACCTCTAGCGCCCCAGCAAAAGCCTCGATTGCCATTTGTTCTCTACCACCAATTCCTTCTGCATATGAGCGAAGATCTCGGCTAATGGCAGCCAGTACTGAACCACCACCAGTCAGAACTGCCCCATCTTCATGAGCGACTGCAACGACTCCAACAGCATCATCGAAAGCCCGTCTAATTTCATCTACAACATGCTCAGTACCACCCCTAAGTAGCACGCTAACACTCTTGGCTTGTGGACAACCAGTGATGAAGACCATATCTGCATCTCCAATCTTCCGCTCTTCCACCTTTGCAGCTTGGCCAAGATCTCCTTCACTAAGATCATCGATGTTTGTAATTATATTTCCACCAGTTGCTTTTGACAGAGCTTCCATGTCACTCTTCTTTGCTCTGCGGATTGCGAAAAGACCTGCCTTGGCCATGTAGTGCTGAGCGAGGTCATCTATTCCCTTTTGGCAAATTACGACATTAGCACCGCTAGCGATTATTGTGTCAACCAATCCCTTGAGGAAGGCTTCCTCTTCATCTAGGAATTGTGCAAGCATGTTTGGATCAGTAATCTGAATCTTAGCATCTACCTCAGTCTTCTTCACCTCGATTGCGGAGTTAATCAAAGCGACCTTGGCGCTTGTAACAGACCTAGGCATTCCTGAATGAACCCTTTCCTTATCGAGGATAATTCCGTCTACTAGTGTGCTATCCTTAATCGAGCCACCTTGCTTTTTCTCGATTTTGATGTCATCTAAATCTACAACTACTCCTTCATCTGTATCTTGAGCGACTGCCAAAACTGCTCTTACGGATATGTCGGCAAGGAATTCCTTGACCGCACCCGCACTCTTTCCAGTTAATGCGGTCTTTGCAACCTCATGCAATTTTTCTTCGTTTACTTCTACAGCATGAGCATCGATAAGATCTGCAGCCTTGTCTGCTGCAAGCCTAAAGCCTTCACAAATTACAGTTGGGTGGACGTTCTGTTCCACTAAATCTTCACTGCGTTTTAGTAATTCTCCCGCGATAACAACCGCACTTGTTGTACCATCAAAGCAATGTTGCTCCTGAGTCTTTGCGATTTCAATAATCATCTTTGCAGCGGGATGTTCAATATCCATCTCTTTGAGTATAGTTGCGCCATCGTTGGTGATTACTACATCTCCCATAGAGTCGACTAACATCTTGTCCATACCCTTTGGTCCAAGGGTACTTCTGACAGCATCAGAAACTGCTTTTGCAGCAGCAATGTTGTTACTTTGTGCAGTCTTACCACTTGTTCTAGTGGTTCCTTCTTTTAGAATGAAAATAGGTTGTTGACCATTGTACATCAGAAATCACGCTCCAGAATCCAGCAATCCGCCGACCCAAGTGGGGGTCATAAGGCCTCGCACACGTTAGCACGCACGCGAGATGTCAAAGCACGTACTAGATAGAGGGATTATTCACCCTTGTTTTGTTCTAACCACTTTTCACCATAATAGGCCCACTGCTCCATGGTCCAACCTTGAGGTAGGCCTTCCTCAGGAATTGGCGGCACCCCAGGTGGTAATTCCGCTTCTTGAGAGGACTCATCATCCTCTGATTCCTCTTCCTCGGATTCTAGTGATTCAGAATAGGTAGGCTCTTGGTCAGATGGAAGTGGCGGAGGTGGCATTTCTGCTGCAGGGTTTTCAAAAATCTCGGCAGAACCACCGTACATAGAATTGGCTACTTCATCTGCCGCAGGAAGGTCGGGTGCGGCAGGGACTGAATTATCTCCTCCTAGATTCACAAAACTTGGAGAATAATCCTCGATACTGGAGTACTCTTCCAGTGGTGCCCTAGCCTCTTTGACTACCCTGAAGGTAATTACTGAAACTACAATCATGGCTACTAATCCAGCAATAACGAAGACGATATTGGCCGCTAGTTTAGCCATGAATCCCACATCTGGACCATCCTCAACTGGGACTGTCTTCACAAGCCGTATAGTAGTTGATGCAGATACTTTATCGATATCTGAGTCGACTGTCAATATAACGTTGAAAGTCATTGTATTTTCTGCCAAATTATCGAGATTCTCTTGATTTAGGTCAACCGTGACTGTGACAATCTTTGTTGCATTGGCAGGAAGAACAAAATCTCGATCTTCGCTATTTACTCTGACATCCTCAACGTTGAAGAACAGGTTAGGTTCAGAAATCCTATCGATATCTGCTCGCATCAATTGCTCCGAAGAAGGGTTTAGATTCGTAACAACGAACTCTAGGGAAACCTCGCCCTTGTCTTCTATTACTATCCCTGCTGGGGGTGTGACGAGAAGCCAACCAACCTGTCCTACTTTGAAGTCTGCTTCGCCTTCTGCAGCGACAGTTTGCCCTACTGTACCTGCTTGTTGACTTTCAGCGATCAAAGTGACTGTTCTATCGCCATCTGCACCTTGACTAAAGGCATAACTTACTGTCAAATTGACTGAGGACCCAGGTTGAATCCAATCTGTCTTTCCACTGTTAAGCCCTGTTGCAAAGACTGTGATATCTTCGTGACTCTTATCAAATGAAATGTCGAATTTATCAGGCATGTTTCCGTTATTCCAAACCTCCCAACGCATTGTCCTAGCGTCGTCACCAGCACGATAAACCTCGTTGGTCAGATCTAGGTCTGGTATTTCGATAAGGTAAGTTTCTGGAACAGTAAGTAATAGCTGTACGCTTCTCTGATAATCAGGGTTGATCTGACTTGTTGCATGGACCCAAATCTGATAGGTTTCATTTTCTATACCATACGGCATTGGGAACATCAACAAGACACTTGTATCCCCGCCGAATGGGTCTATTCCGAGGGTTTGTTCAGCATTCACCTCCAAACCCAGACGCCAGTCAGCAGCGATTGACAAATCGAATGCCTCTTCTGAATTGCCATCATTTACCAATTGAATTTCGATCCAACGTAAGGCACCATCTGCTGGAGCCATCATCTCTCTAATTTGAGGAACTAGTTTCAGGTCATGATCTATTGGAACCTCAACATGAATTGTCCATTCTGTTTGGAAATTGGCAGGAGCTCTACCACTAGCAATCAGGGTTATTGCATACGTTCCAGGAGTAATCTCATCAGGAGATGTGATTCTGGCATGCAATTCGAATTTTTCATTCAAATCCATCTCCACACTTGTTATCTCAACTCCGGTTTCATTTGTCCAGACAAGATTGGATGCACTCCAACGATTGTCGGCAAATGTACCTCCTAAATTCCAAATTGCCCTTTGGTTACCCGTATTCTTTAGGGTCATAACTACATCACCGGTTTCCCCTGGAAGTAAGGTTATTGCTGGGTTTTCCAAGGTTTTTTGAGTGAGATAGGACGAATAAGAAGCCGTTACATCAACGGGTAGATTGATGCTCCATTTGGAAAAGTTAGTTATCCCATCTCCAATATGAACATACCAGTCTACTTCCTGTACAGTCGCTCCGTCAGGAATTGTAAGATTGACCCATAAATCCATGGTTTCCAGGGGTTTGATATTCTTGGTCACAACATTATTGTCGAAATCATTTGGATGATTTGATTCGATTCTAAGTGGGAAATCCCACATCCAAGATTTGTTTGAAACTTCAGTGTAAACTCGAAGTGTAATGTCAACATATCCGTTGTTCTTGACTGTGCAGCCCAATGTAGGGGGGGTTGGGTCTGCTGGAATTACGATGTAAGCATTAGGAAGTGGATCGTCACATTCAACATCGAGTGTATATTCCGGCACTCTCTCAATTCCAAAGAGAATAAAACCATCAAGATGAATTCCTTGGGTGGCAACTGATGAATCTGAATCAAATCTGAATGCAACAGTGTAATCTCCATTCGGATGAACATCGGTCATGTTCCAAACCAATTGTGTCCAGTTTCCAAAAGTAGTAGATAATGGCATTGCTGAGTAGTTGAAGAATTCCTCATTCCCAGCATCAGCCTCTAATCTGACTGTGTCTCCTTGCCCCATACTACCCCATGCATTGGTGACTAACTGCAAGTTTAGATAGTCGAACCCACGAATTCTTGCTCTGCAGAAATAGTTTGCATAAATTGTCGATACTGTTGGATCGTATGTCCCAGAACCTAACCCATGACCTGGGTCTTCACATGAATCGAATGGAGTTAGCCAACCCCACCAAAGTCTATCTTGTCTGTTACTGGCATAGTCTGCACCAGGTCTCGAAACTCTCCAATGCTTTTCACCAACAGCACTCGATGCATTCTCCATTCTCCAATGGCCGTAGTAATCGGGGTCTCCAGAAATAGATCCATCCGCATCGTATCCAGCACCTACCCATGTTGGATTGTTGTAACTTAGCTGGTTAGGACAATCGATTGTTCCATCCCCGTCAACGTCGCCGCAAATTCCGTTTTCCATAGGGTCGTTCCAAATCGCGACTGGCATCAAGCGATCGTACTGATTATTGTTTGAATTGTCATCTGCGAGGCCACCGTCTACAATTCCTCTGAGGATAATTCCTCCGAGAAGATACCCATCATCATCGAGATAACTCTGAGCTGCCGTTGGAGTCCAATAAAATTCAGCCCTGAATGATTGGGCTCCTGATAGGGTCATATTCACTGACCATTCCGCTACCATTACACCAACTGGATGCCAGATTTGCATTATTCCAACTGCACTAGCAGGTTGACCGGAGGTTCCTGCCTGAGTAAATGTCACGTTGATTTGAATCAATTCATCTCTCATTACATACTGAACAATACTACCATCTGGGTTTAACCATTCACGCGCCTCTAGTGTACCGTTACCTAATTCGATATCAGATACCTCGAAATCGATCAGTGCTCTTGGAGACACTTCTCGAGTGGGATTGTGCTCCAGTGCCGGGCCGAACGCGAGTGGCGAAAGGCTCGTCACCATAAGAATGGCAAAAAGGGCTAGTGGTGACATATTACGCATGGACAACGAGGTTCTGCGATATCGGCTCGGGTATGAAGGTTCGGTAACTGCGTGCGCCGCCCTACGGGCGGCATGAAAATGATTTTTGGGAAATCATAGAGGTGTTTAGGAACGAGTCTAGAATCCTGTTCAACCGATGAAGGGCTTATGTTGTCAGCAAGGTGCGACGGGCATATGACTAAGCGTGCAAACCCGTTTTTTCCACGCTTTGTTCTCGCCATAATTGTTCTCGGACAAGTTACAATTGCGCCGATTATTGGATTCTCCTTGACTTATTTGTTGTCAATAAAAAACGAAGGTGATCAACTCTCGTTTGACATTGATTTAGCGGCCCTAGATTGGATCATTATTGCCGGATTACTATATGGAACACTATCATTGATTTTAGCCCTAATTGCAGGGGCATATTCACCCGTAAGCGTCGTAGAAAGGGGCGGTTGGTCGACAGTTTTGGGCTTGAGAAGAAACGTCAATACACCAGAATTGATTGATAGAGCGAGATTGAACTTACAGAATAGCCCCTACGGTAAAATGGCCCGTTTGGTCAGTAGCAGAACTGACACTTACGACTTATTTTCAATCCATGGAGGATTACAAATTTTAGCCATCCCCATCCAGGTTGCATTAATCGCAATCCCTCTGTTAATTATGGAAGGAATTCCTGAAAGTTATGTCGAGCCCGAACGTGCATTTGAATTGGGTATGGTAGGTTATTTCATCGCTCTTTGGTTCGGCCTAAGAATACAACCTCTTTATTCAACGCATCTTATTGGAATCGCTGCTTGGTTCAGGAATATTCTAGCAAAAATTTCGAAGTTTTCCTGGATATTACCTATAGTTATTTTTTGGGTAATTGCAAGAGTAATGCTTCAGTTTTCCTTGGATAGACTTGATGTTGATTATCAGGCATGGCATAATGTTCAGCTGGAGGCTGTTTTAATGAAATCAATAATGCCAGCGGATCAGATTCCAGATGGAGCAATAATCGATTTTCTTGTAGCTATATCTGTCCTTCCTGTGGCTGTTTTCACAACTATTTCAGTTCTAGCAGGGGCACATGAAATGCCTGATTGGATGCGAGATCCAGAAGAGAAAATCGAAAATCTAAACCAAAATCTGCTTGAAGAAGAAAGTAAATCAACAGTAGAAATGCAAATTTCAGAAGAAAAAACAGATGATTTACCTCCATGGCGGCGTACTACTAATTCAACTGAAACCAATGAATTGGATGACGAGACAAATGAAAATGAAAGTAGAATGGTTGATTTACCATTTGGTTTATTCGATGACTAGTCGATGATTGGAAAGAATTTCTCAACCCCCATGTTGAGCAAATACCACCCAGTTGCCAATATCATTCCGAACAGGAATGGATTAGGCCCTAAGAGGTAAAGGCCGATGGTTGCCAAAACTGCTAACCCAAGCACTAGTTTCGAATCTAACTTAGCACAACTATAGGAAAAAATCGCGAATCCAGTCAAAAAATAAGCCAGCAGGCTGATACCAGTCAAAGTTTCACCAACTCAATTCGAACGAAGATTTGCTAATACTTTCTCGACTCTATCCATTCCTCTTGAGATGTCTTCTCGGCCAATGGTATATGCAAATCTAAGATGGCCTTCACCAGCTTCTCCGAAGGCTGAGCCCGGGCTACAAAGAACACCACCTTCTAGGAGAGCCATCGCAATCTCTTCACTGTTCATCCCAGGAACATCAACCTTGGGAAATACATAGAATGCCCCAGTGGGGATATGACAAGATACTCCTTCCATTGCATTCAATCTATCACAAATTAGATCTCTTCTAGCCTTGAATTCTTGACACATTTGTGCAGGATAGTTTGGCGCTTTTTCCATTGCCTCGAGCACTGCATATTGCATTGCATCATTACTGCACGCAGTGACATAATACTGCATTTTTGTAATGTGAGTCATGGCCTCTTCATTCTCTGAAAGAATATATCCAATTCTCCAACCAGTCATTGCGAAAGTTTTGGAGAATGAATTAATCATGATTACTTTGTCATAACCAGCACCGAGGAAGGACACGTGTTCACAATCGTATACAATTCTATCATAGACTTCATCGGTGATTACCCATAAGTCGTTTCGCTCTGCAAAAGCAAGTAATTCATCGCGCTCTTCCGGGGTGACATTCCCCCCGGTAGGGTTACTTGGGAAATTATACAATATCGCGACAGTATTTTCGTTGACTCTTTCCTCTAAATCCTCAATCTTCGGTACGAATCCATTTTCAAATCTGCATGGATAAAGCGAAGGTTGACCACCACAAATCACTACATCTGGAGGGTACAAAGGAAAGTAGGGTTCCGGAATCAAGACCTCGTCTCCAGGGTCAACTAGTGCGAGAAAAATATCCAACAATGCATTTGTACCACTCATTGTAATGCAGACATTAGTTTCATCCAAGTCTGGGGAAAGATAGTGCCAAGTTTCTGCTATCTTTTGTCTAAGTTCAGGTAAACCCGCAGTAGTTGTGTACTTGTTACGACCTTCTCTCATAGCTTTCTCGAAAGCATCGATTGCCAACTCAGGCGGCTGAAAGTCTGGTTCTCCCAAACCAAATTGAACCGAGTCATCACCCGCCATATCGAACATACGACGAACTCCAGTCGGACGTATGCTGTTCGCCCGTTCTGAAAACCGCACCATGACCTACGGAGAAGGGAATGAGCATTTGAACTAACACCCTCGAATCCTTCGGATTCGTATGATAAGATGAGAAATTAATCTGAATTATTTTCCAATTAATTTTCAGAGTCGAGTAACTCCGCTTCTACAACTTCCTCAATCTCATTTCGATTTCGAATACTGTTAATCATAGTTTCAATCTCGTCATCAGAACGCATTCTGACTAGAACTAATGATGCGACCCAGGCCAATGCAACAACAACAACAATACCGATTGCAATTGGAGGAATCGCTAGTGATTCTGAAGTACCGCCTGTACCCTCTATTTTGAAGAATACCGGTAATGAATGCATAGAACCAGCAACAGCATGAACTTCCACAGTATGGTTCCCAGATGGCAGTTTATTTGGATCCAATAAAATGTGCCAAAAGAAGGGAGTTAGAGCACCTACCTGACTTGGAGTGATTGAGTAAGTTGTCTCCATCCATTCGCCTCCATCAATTCGATATTCTACCCGATCAATACTTCCTTCTTGGCCCCAAGCATGACCTGTCAAATTAATTACCTCACCAGAGGAAAAATTGAGTCTGTGATTCTGTAATGTTGGTTCGATTAGTGGAGTTTGTCCGCTATCTCTTAGGAAAATTGCAAGTTCAACTGCTTCTAAAGCATCAACCATACCATATCCAAATTCTCTATTCCAATATGGATCGACCTCTGGAGCACTGGCTTCACCTCGTGATTCAGAGGTATGCTTGAGAACTTCTTTGATTTGTAATGGAGTTAAATTTTCGTTTGCCTCCCAAATCAACGCTACAATGCCAGTCACTGCAGGGGCAGCGTAAGAAGTTCCACTACCTCTTCCTGTGTACGTATTTTGCGATGCATCTCCTCCAAGGAAATTGTTGCATCCCCCACTCGAAACACAACCTTCCGCTTGGATTATATTTGTCCCTGGCGCACTAATTTCTGGAATTAATTCGTTTAGTGGATTACCATCACCATTGTCCTTGCGAGGACCCCTTGATGAATATCCAGCAATGGTGTCGTCTGATCTATTGACGGTATTCTGATCATCAGTTGATGCTACAGTGATCGAAAGAGAGGACGCACTCATTCCAGATAACCCATCGTTATCTTCTCCATCATTACCCGCAGCGTTGGAAACCACTACTCCTAACTCCATGGCTTCATCAAGAATTCTGCTGTGCATATCAGTCCCATCTGAACCTCCGTTCTCATGGCTGGTTATTCCCCATGAAAGAGAAATAATATCTATCCCATGACTCTCTTCCTCTACACCTGGCCAGGCATCGTCTCGATGGTCTATAATCCACTGAAGACCATTCATGGCAGATTCGTAAAATTCTTGCTCCAAAAGATAATTTTCGAACGGTCCTGCACCTACATCTGTTCCTATTCGAACGTCTACTAAGCCAGCATCTGGCGCAGAACCGTAGAAATCAGATTGGGAGCCGTCGGCCTCGATACCAGTTGCACTTGCCATACCCATACATGCTGTACCATGTTGATTGCCATCATCTGGATCAAATGAACCATCATCCTCACGACCTCCTGCAAGGATACATTGCGGGTCTGAATGTACGAAGCAAACAGCATCATATCCCGCTACAAATTTCGTATTGAGTCCAGGATGTTCATTGTCAACACCAGTATCAACCATCGCGATATTAATTCCTTTACCTGTCACTCCAAAATCCCATGCTCCAATTGGATATTCTGAGGAGTTCTTGGCTTTCACCGCAGGAGTTTGTACATCTCCATAGAAAACTAGAGAACCGTATCTCTCCACCATAACTACACCATCCAATTCTGCTAATTGCCAGATTTGACTTGCATTGACATCCCCAAGTAATAATGCATCGACAACAGGCAATTCGATTTGAATATCAAAACCTAACTCTTCCAATTTGATTTTGTCCATAATCGAAACATCACGGAAATAGGATAATCCAACATTTACCGGTCCGGATTCAAGTTGTAACGAGTCATGAATTCCATTGCGATCTGAATCTAATGAGGTATGTTCCCACCAATTTAAACTAGAATCCCACCAGATTGGTTCCTGATCAGGTACTTCAGTTGTGAGACCTTCTTCAATTAACTGAAGACCTCCAGAATCTAATGGGGTATGTTCAGGATTTGAACTAGGGGCAGCAATACTTCCAGCGAGTGGAGACAATAGAATGAGCACTAGAGCTACTGCAATCGACCTACTATCCATTATGGCAAATGCGAACGGCCGTACTTCATCAATCCCACCACACTATGAATCTGGAGATAATAGGTAAAATATCGCTGATTTAATGGTGGGGGCAGAGGGATTTGAACCCCCCTCCACCGGTCTGGAGCCGGTAATAATACCGGGCTATACTATACCCCCAATCTGTGCTTAGACGAGCGGCCATACTCTTATGATGCTCTCGGTTGGTTAGTTTAGAGTTGAGTTGATTATTCGTAATCAAAAATTCCCAAATAATGGGCCGACTAGAAGGCTGATAAGCAACCAAGACCCCAAAATTGCACTCGCTAGACCCCATGCTCTTGGACGAATCCCTACACTTAGGCTACCAAGTGTTCTAGGTATTGGACCGGTTATTCCGATTACAGCACGAGCAATGACCACAGTCAAACCTGCTGCTAGGATTAGACCTAATAGCATCAACAAAGAGAGAATTATTCCTAAAAATCCAGTCCGAGCAATTGCACCCACACCCTGAGCAACCAAATCGGGTGTGCGCAACCAAATCAGCCAGGCCACCCAAATTCCTAAGTGAAGGTCATCACTGAATGATGATGCCTTTTTCCAATCACGATACTCATCTGGTAGTATAGAATGAATCTTATTTGAAATCCAGTCCAACTCTGGGATTTTGCCACTTGTTAGTGTCCTTATTCCGTGGTATGTTAGGATGAGGGCAAGTGTAAATTCAATCCATATCCACCATGCCCCCAAGCCAAATGCTGCCATCAGTGAGATTGGTATTGCCCACAAAGAAAAGCCTACGCCAGCAGCAAGCAAAGTCAACAATACTCCGGAACCTGGCAGGAGAACTTCATCAGGCTGCTCGTATTTCCTTTCGCGCGGCATTGCTAGAACAAACAATGGAAGTAAAGCAGTCCCCCATAGTAGAGTAATTGGATCGAATACGCTATGCCCAGAGCCCTTTGTTGCTTCTTCGACCGCGTCAGCAATCTCCGAGCTTGAGTAGATTCCAGGTGACCAATCAGTGATGAAACCCGCTGCATCTATGATGATTACTGCATCACTTGCCCCACTTGGGAAGGATTTCCCCACACTTGAATCTGCATTATCCATCAATAATGGCCAAGAGCCATTAATCAACTCGGAATGGGAGTCTAAATCGACAGCTCTAACCCCCTCTCCCGTAGCTATTTGAACGAATGAAATGTCTCTATCAATCAACGCATCAGCCATTCGGAAATCATTTACCTGTCGGTTTGCGTTAGCAGACCCGGGAACATATAATCCAACAACAACTGCATCGGAATCAGAGAGTAATTCAAACAAAGATATCGAGCCATCCCCCCCATGTTCCAAGAGAGTGAAAGAAGGAGCGGCGCCATCTGAACGTGGTGCATTTGCGTCTATGTCGGGCAGATGGATAGCGGGACCTATACTTGCTATGGCGAGAACGAGAATTACAGCATAAGCTGGAAGAGGTAACATAGCCTCTTTCATTGATACCCCGAGCCAAGCAATTACTCCAAGTGGAATCATTACAGCGACCCACGTTCCACTCAACAGTGCTTGAGGATCTTCCTCCACTTTGAATTTCAATACTCCAATAACATCACAAGGTTCAGCAGGGTCTTGATCTTGAAGTTTGAAGCAACCATCAATCATGTACAATCCGGGTTCCAATGGTTTTGATGTAGACCATGTAAGAACGGTCCTATTTGCTTCCCCGACTCTAAAGGAATGAGGTGATTCAAAGTGTTCTAGCCTCTGATCTTCTTGACCGAATCCATGAACCATGGATTCGTAACTATCCATAGGCCCGACAACTTCGATTACCTGCTGTGAAAAGTCCGTAGGGCCCCAAGGTGATATTGGAGTAAATTCGATTCTTGTAATGCGGTTCGAATCGGTGACTTGGTCTAATTGAGGATCTATCAAATTCCCAGAAAATGTGATTCCACTTTTGGCATCATACGTACCCCACCATAATGACCCAGGTTGAACACAATCGTGCTGTACGGATATTTGGAGAGATAAGGCATCTCCTGGTCCTAAGTCCACATCATTGACGGGTGCTTCGACCTGAAAAATATGGGATTGAGTATAGGATTCTTCCATTGTTACGACATTTGTGGCCATGTCATTTAGAAGGGTATAAGCGCCCCACTTTAGTGTGACAAAAAATTGGGTTGTAGCTCCTGCAGGAGAACCCGGGACAACATTCGTTTGTCTACAAACTGGGGATTTCGCTTCTAATGAAGCGTATAATTCAACCATTACTGTGCCATTTAGGGAAAGCGCCTCTACTATTGGTGTTCCTTGAACATCCACGAGATTTTGCGGCGCACCCGCTGTCTTAGAGAAACTGGCGGAACCACCCGGTATCCCGGTAAGAATCGGCCAGTCTCTACGAAGCTCGGGTGCTTCTTCTGTACCATGAAGGAATATATTGTGACTTTGAGGGATGCTGAGTTCTAGTCCCGGACCGAATTCTTCTACCTCTTGACCACTAGTAGAACTGGCTACAAAAGTTCCGACAAGAAGAAGAAAAATTGCTGTTGCAACAGATCTTGTCCTTAACAACGGTCACACCTCTTGCCCCTTCGCCAATTGAACCGGCATTCAAACCTCCCGCTTCGTTGGGTTGAACAAAACCGCATTCTCTAGACTCCAAACTGGCTTCCCGTTAGAGGAAGCGAGTATGGAAAATTACAGCCATTAACGCACCTGATAGTGTTGAAAGGAAGTTTACAGAATGCTTTCCAATTAGGCCTTTGTTCTCAAAAAGTGCCCCTAGAATGGAATCCACTTGACAACCAAGCCAACCGATGAGTGTTATTAACACAAAAATTGTCAATAGAGGGATTTCAACGTCAGTAATTGAAGAAAGACTCACCGAAAGGAATGCAATTAATGCAGCACCACCCAATGCAGCGAATGTGCCAGTAACCGACATTCCTCCGTTAGTTCCAGCCGGTACTGCTTCAAGGTTGATTATACTTCGAGTTCTAGGATCTAAACTACCTATTTCGGAGGCTAATGTATCTGAGGCGGCTACGGAGATTGAAGCGCAGGCTGCCAAGTAAGCCCATTCCGGTTGATCGAGAGTGAAATTTGCAATAGCCACTAATGAGGCTACCCCTCCATTAGCCATCACATTACGCCATCCACGAGCTCCTTTGTTGTCCTCTGCCAACCTTAAGGAGGCCTTCTCTTCATACTTCCACAACGTTGCTAATGAGCCCACTGCGAGGAATGAAATCAGAATCGTTAACCATGTCCAATGACCAAACAGAGATACTGTAAGTCCAACTATTGCGGCTGCAATTAATCCAGTTCTATCTAACATTCCACGCACTGCAGAGAGCATCATCAAGCCGAATACTAGGCTGACAGAAATCATCTGGTCTGCTGTTGGGTCCATGTCCTACCCTACCATTACGACGTCAGAGGATGATGAAGGATTCCCCAATTTGGCCTAATTCGCGGGGAGAGAACGAACCCCCCTGAAGATACCACGAGCGAGAATGAGTAACACAATAATCAGTATCGAAACCCAAGCCATATTCAGTAAAAAAACACCACCCCAACCAAGTCCAACTAAGTCGCCTAATTTCTCGACACTAACAAGAGTTCCATTCCAGAATGCATGACCACCTATGGCAATGCTGAGACAACCCATTACATTCTTTGCAGGCAATATGCTGAATCCAGCATCTGTTCCTAGTTTTGCGGTATCCAATGAAGTCACCAATGAATGACCGACATCTCTAGTTCTGACACCGGGGGCATCGATTTCTCCCCCTGTTTTTTTGTCTATTAATTTCCAGTTAGATCCTTCATCGTCTTTCGCCAACATTTCCTCAAACGTAGGTCTAAAATCATCAAAGCCAGAATAGTCACCATCACCATCTATGTCGAAGCCAAGGTTTTCTGCGAAATCAACCGATTTAATACTGAATCGATTAATTACCCACTTCATTCGCTTGTCGGCATCTGTGGTTTTCGAATAATAGCCAAGACCAAAACCTGAGATTCCTGTCCATAATCCATGCGCAGGAATTGAGCCAATTCCTCTCATCAGCGCTGTTAGGGTCATTGAGGGAGCGCCCCCAAAAGCACTACCCAAAATATAGGCGAGGTTCTCGATTAAAGCAAATCCTAATCCAACAGTGAATCCGACTTGAAATCCCTTTTTTGGATTACGAATAGAAGACAAAAACAAACATACAGCCAATAATTTGAAGATTTCTTCTCCGATTGGCGCACTAATCGCTGCAGTCAAAGCCATTTCAGTAGAATCTGAAAGGCCACTTGGAAGAATAAGAGGGAAAAGAAAACTGTTTACAATTAATGCTGGAAGAGCAGATGCCATTCCAGCGATCATCCACGCCTCAGCGTCCCTTCTTTTGGTAGGCAGACCAATAATTTTCGATGAGGTTGCCCACCATGCAAAGACAGGAATCGAAAATGCTGCTATTGAGAGGAGGAGCACTGGTATGAAAGAAAGTAAGTAAACTACTCCAAGTAAGTCTTCATCTCCAGACAATAGCGATAGCAGTAGTGGAATTGATAGCATCAAACCAAATACCAAGATCGCGATAAATGCACCCCAAACTTGAGTCAATGGGGGCAAGTCTAGAACTGAATCGTCCGTTATCACAAAACGCTGGAAGCTTGTTCGCTCAGGAGTTTTGAGGGAGCCACCCTCTGGGAGAGGATGATGATTCTTCCCTGATTTGTCCGGAGTTGCCAACCTAACATGAATCAACTTAGGTCGGTGGAGGAGAATTAAGAATGGTAGTGGAATTAAAGAACAAATAGCCCCTAGAGCTGTAAGTTCAACCACACCGTAGATTAGACCTGCAATAACAAAACTAAGCCCAAACCAAATCAAAATGAATGCAAGAATTACCGTCCCGAGCATTCTCCAGTAATTATTCCATGGCTTGCTTTTTGTTGCCAGTTGTATGTTCCCAGGTGCTTGGGTAAGGGCTACTGGATCTTCCAGTAGATACCGCCTTCCAGTTGCATCTGTGATTATCCTCGACATAGAATCACCCCGGTGCCGCTCAGATCGCCCATCACTCGCGACGCCCAAGGCATCCGGTGCGGTTCCTCATCACAGCGACAAGACTCGGTAGATGGCTTTCCATTTGAGGTTCAGCCCTGATTACTAGCGTGAGCCCATGATTGCACCACAAGCGCCACAATACAATTCCACTCTATTGTTGTCTTTCTGCATAGACCACTCACCGCATGCTGGACAAGGAGGTAGGCCTTTTTCACTAGGAGCGACTCTAGGTCCTGTTCGACGCTTTTTCTTTCGGGGAATGTACCATCCTCCCTTGGGTTTCCTGACCTTCGGCATACTATCGGTTATAGTTGACATCATCAAGTGTTTCAAGACACTTTTGGACCGTTGACATCAAGTGTTTATTCAACTCCCACAGATCATGGATTGCGTTGTGATAGGAGCGGGTGTTTCTGGCCTCTCCACTGCAATCCGTTTGTTAGAGGCCGGACATGATGTTCGAGTCTTTGCTAGAGAATTTTCACCAGATTTAGTATCAGATGTTGCTGCCGCTTTGTGGTACCCATTTCTTGCACATCCAATAGAGAAAACAGACCGTTGGGGTGCTGAGACCTATACCGAACTAACGAGATTAGGGGAACAAGAACCAACGTCTGGAATAACCATGAGATTTGGTAGAGAATACCTTCGTGAAGTTGTAGAACTTCCCGGTTGGAGGGAAGATATCACTCACTTCCGAGTTCTAGACTCAGACGAAATTCCAGAAGGTTGGATTTTCGGATGGGAATTTGAATCACCAATTATAGAGATGCATCACTACATGCCTTGGCTGTTACAACGAACTCGTGAATTGGGTGGAATAATCGAAGAAATTATTGTTGAAGATTTAGCCGAAATATCAGCTGAAGTTATTGTGAATTGTAGCGGTATAGGAGCAAGAGAATTATGCCAAGATACAGAGGTTAAACCAGTTCGCGGCCAGATCATCTACATTAATCAAGACCCTGGATATGGTAGATTTGACCAACAGCCAGAGACCTTGACATATACCATTGCAAGGAGGGATTGTACAGTACTTGGCGGAACCGCTCAAAGTGATGACTGGAGCCTTGAATTACGTGAATCAGACCGTGAAACTATCCTACAAAAATGCGAAGCGGTTTGGCCTGAACTTGATAGAAGCAAGATTATTGGAGAATCGGTTGGCCTCCGCCCTTCAAGAAGTGAAGTTCGTCTTGAATCTGAGTTACTTAATGACACTTTAATCGTCCATAATTATGGACACGGAGGCGCAGGAGTGACCCTCTCCTGGGGTTGTGCTGACGAGGTCGTTTCACTGATAGAGGCCTCACAATGAATGAGGAATCTGAAATTTTTGATATAGTGAATGATAATGACGAAATCGTTGGGTCGGCTAGTCGGAATGAGGTTCACAGAATGGGCCTGAAGCATAGGTCAGTCCATCTACTAATTTTCAACAAACAAGGGTCAGTACTGTTACAAAAGAGGTCAATGGAAAAGGATACATTTCCTGGAACTTGGGATTCTTCAGTATCCGGACATGTTGATTCTGGAGAGAATTATGACGAAGCCGTAATTAGAGAATCCTGGGAAGAATTGGGAATAAAATTCGAAGGATTTCCTGAGAAGGTTTTCAAAGTGGATGCTTGTAAGGAAACCGACAATGAGTTCTCTTGGGTTTATCGATATTTTTCTGAAGGCCCATTTTCACCCAATATGGATGAAATTTCTGAAATTAAGTGGTTCTCAATAGAAACTTTAGATGATTCTAATCTAAACGATTCATCGATTTACTCACCCGCATTCTCATTAATTTGGAGTGAATTAATGAAAAATCCAGAGGACTATTCTAATACGCAGATTTAGTGGTTGTAATTACTACCGCTCCAATCTTATAGGGGTCACCATTTGAGGCTGGGCGACGATCTTCTAAACGACCCTTCCAACCATCTTCGATTGTACCAATAGGAATTCTAATTGATGCACCTCTATCCGATACACCATATGAAAACTGGTCAATGGCTTGTGTTTCGTGCAGGCCAGTGAGCCTTTGCTCATTATGAGCTCCGTATACTGACATGTGAGCATCGATATTTCTGCCGAAAGCCTCACAAATATCTGTGAATAATTGCTCTCCTCCCTCGTCTCGCATTCTTCCATCGCTGAAATTTACATGCATACCGGAACCATTCCAATCACCCTTGATTGGCTTAGGGTGGTATTCGATATAGTAACCATACTTTTCTGTGCATCTATCCAAAAGATATCTTGCCACCCAAAGCTCATCCCCCGCTTGCTTAGCACCCTTGGCGAAAATTTGGAATTCCCATTGACCACATGCAACTTCTTGGTTAATTCCCTCGTAGTTTATTCCAGCTTCCAGACATAGGTCAGCGTGCTCTTCCACTAGATCCCTTCCATGGGTATTTTTCCCACCGACGGAACAGTAGTAAAGACCCTGAGGACCAGGATATCCACCCACAGGGAATCCCAAAGGAAGTTGTGTTTCAACGTCCATAATGAAATATTCTTGCTCGTATCCGAACCAAAAATCGTCATCGTCCTCTTCAATTGTGGCACGACCATTACTTGGGTGGGGAGTGCCGTCGGCATTCAGGACTTCACACATGACGAGATAACCATTTATTCTCTGAGGGTCAGGAAAGATGTTTACGGGTTTTAGTAAGCAATCTGAATCCCCTCCATCAGCTTGTTTTGTAGATGAACCATCGAAAGACCACATTGGGCAATCCTCCACTTTCCCAGAGAAATTATTTCGAATCAAAGTCTTGCTTCGCATGTTCTGTGTCGGTTCATATCCATCTAACCAGATGTACTCAAGTTTGGCTTTAGCATCCATGAACACCCCGGAATGAGAGGTGGTTAATATAACTCTCCATTTGTACAGCGAAAACAAATATTCATTAAATTAGTTTCATTAATATTTTAATTATTTGTACATATACACAAAAAACAGATTGAATTTTATTCGAATGGAGAAAAATTGTAATCTGGAGTTGTCTATTTTTGACATACGAATAATTCTGAACAAATAGTAATTCTAGCTCATAGACAGCAAGTAGGTTGAAATGAAAATAATTCCGCATTTCTGCCATGGGGTTGTCTGAGGCATGGCAAATCCCAGAGTTCCGTCGATTGTTAATCGGAAATGGCGTCAATATGCTCGGTAGTTCGATCTTCATTATTGGCATGGGGTGGACCATAGCAGAGGTGGGTGGACCGAAGGCATACGGTATGGTTTTCACAGCCTATTTTCTTGGGCACCTCCCCTTGCTATTTTACGGAGGCATGGTCGTAGACAGAATGCCGAGGAGAACTGTTGCTCTAATTAGGAAATTAAGAGGAAAAAGTGGTGGACGTGCCGAGATTTGAACTCGGGGCCTCTTCCATGCCAAGGAAGCGCGCTTCCAAGCTGCGCCACACGCCCAGTGAGATTACGACCTGCGACGGCCATTTAAGGAGAACTGAGCAGGCAATGGCATGAGTGATGGTGCTGTCTCATCCAGTCCGAATGGACCTCCCAATTTACCAGAGGGCATTATGGAGGAACTATCCTCTAGATTATCGCGTGATGATGCGCCTTTTCTTCGACATTTACCCAAGCAACTTTCTTTACAATGGGCAGATGCCTCAGATAATCGCTTAGGGTATACTCGGTTTGAGTTTGACCATCACGAATTGTTTCGCAGACGTAGACTCAGGGGCTCTCCTGGCCCAGTTACAATCGCATTACATCCAAGATTGAAGGATGATGAGAAACTATTCATGCACACTCTAGTCCATGAATTACTACATGCGGCTGGATTAGTTGATCATGGTAACCAACATAGTGAGCTTGTCAATGAAATTGCACCCGCTCCAAAACTATCTGAATCACCCGTTTTGAGGACTATGAGAGAGGAGGTTCTAGCGGAACTTCCCGAACAGTCATGGATATGCGGAGAATGTGGCCATACATGGCAGAGAAGAAGGGTGTCTTTACCTCAAAGATGTCCAAAATGCGCCCGCCCATTTAGCAGTCGATAAATTAGATTAGAAGAGATTATGCCTGCAAAATCACAATGAACTCGTACTAGGTAAGAACAGCCAATGGAATTCCCGCCAACACCAGATGACATCTCTAATTTGGTTGACGATTTTATCGCTGAGTCTTTTCCAACAATGATGGCGATTATTGCTATCGCGGCCTACTCTGGGTTCGTCTTCATGTTCTACAGGCTTCTAGCAAAAAGAGATATTCTGAATCTAGACTTAAGCAAATATGACCAAACAATGGGCGGGAAGATTCGTGCTTTCTTTAGGACCGCTGTTTGGTTAATCCAATACGCTCTAGCGATACCTATTCTCATCGGCTTCTGGACCGTTGTTATGGCAGTGATTCTAACCCTCCTAGCTGATGGAGATGATCATGCAAGGAATGCGTTGCTTGCCACAGCGGTTGTAGGATCGGTGCGAATACTGTCTTATTGGACTGAAGATTTGTCTCGGGATGTTGCAAAGATGTTGCCATTTGCGGTTCTTGGTGTATTCTTAGTCAGTTCAATTTCCGTAGAGTTCAGTGAATTCGAAGAATTGATCGAAAATCGAAATGAATTGGCTAGGTCTTACTTGAATAGCCTCATCTTATTATCGATCTTAGAGACTGTTTTGCGAATATTTCATGGCCTGAAGGAGTTAATCATTAGTCAACGTAGAGTGAATAAGAAATTGAAGAAAATGGCCAAGGAAACGGGTCGCTCAAAGTCTGATATTCGTGAAGATATGCTGGACGATGGAATACTCAATCATAACACTGGCGAAGAAGTCAATGAGTAGTATTGTTATTCAGATTAGAACTCTATCTAACTCAAGATGGCAAGGTGCAGGTTTCACAAAGGGGAAGCACCCCGCCTCGCATGGGTGCGTGGTGTAGTCTGGATATCATGCTGGCCTTCTAAGCCGGTGACCCGGGTTCGAATCCTGGCGCGCCCACCACCATTTCCACGCTCCTAATCCCGCATGGATTCACCGTTTACATCAAATACACCCAGCAGGTCGGCGCGCTGCATGAAGCGAGGTTCCCGTGCGTGGAAGAAGGCTGGGAACCAGCGCTGGAAGTGGCGAAAGAAGAAGCTACGAAGGCGAAAGGCTGCTCGAAAGCAAGCCCGTCAATGAGACTATTTTCATTTCATTTTCAACACAGGCGATTACCTAGAGATAAAGTCATAGACCCTGATATTTGAGTCATTTGGCTATGTTTACGAATAACAGAATAGCTTGGAGCCCTACCCGAGGAAGACTGCTCGATAATTGTTCGAGAAGGTACGTGCTAGAGCACGTAATTGCAACAGATGATGAATTTATCAGAAAGAAAGCAAAGGCGAGAAGAATTGTTGACCATGCCCGTTTTGGTTTGCGAGATGCAATTATTCATCGTATGGAAGAAGTGGACACACCAATGAATGAGTTACGAACTATCATTCACCGTAATTTACTCCGAGCGATAATTGCTGGTGAGGTGCTGGAGGAAGAACCTCATTGCAGAATAGATCAATCCGTTGATATGATGATGCACAGAATGAGTTTGTTCTTCTCGGCACCGCTAATTGGATTCAATAGAAAGTCAAGTAATGAAATTGTTGTTGTTGACAGATTTCAACCTCTATTATTAGATGGTGCGAGACAATATGGCGCTCCGGATTTTCTTGTTCACAATGGGGGTAGGTTGTGTTTGGTTCGCTTAGCAATGGAGATTGGGTCTAGAACACCAAATAGAGCCACGGAGTTAGAATTAGGCTCCATGCTATTATGGGCTCAAAGAAATCCGATGATTAAACATGAAATTGATGATATCGATATTGTAAGGATAGGTTGGCTAGGAACAAGATGGGTAAAATGGAAAAAATCTGCTAGCATAGAGTGGGAGCAGCAATCCCGTTCAATGATTTCGATGGATATTGAGCAAATGGCTAGATTAATGATTTTTGATGGAGATTTGGAGAGTTTACCTCGTTCGAAGAGCGCCTGGAGGTGTATGCATTGCTCATTCCAAGATGAATGTCCAGGAGTGGACTTCAAAGAGAAGATACAAGGTCTGCGACTACAGATTCCGGATCTTGTGCTTTCGTGACACCACTAGCAAGTAGAACTCCCGTTGTTCCAAGTTTAATCGCTGCTGCAACATCAGCTCCGTTCTTTACTCCAGCACCACACAGGATTCCAACTTGCTCGGAAATTTCCTTTACTGCAGCGGCTGTTCCACTAACTATCGAGGGGTCTGCTTTTGTTACAGAAATATCTCCACCAATCAATTCCGGTGGTTCAACCGCAATAAAATCCGGGCCTAATGCGGTCAATGCACGAGCCTCTTCGATATCTGCTGCACAAGCGCATACAGTGAACCCTTCTGGGACTTGGTCGAGTAACATGGCAACATGCTCGATTTCCACTTTGTGCTCTGCGTGATTGATTAGTGTTCCAGAAGCACCCCTTTCAACGGCGGTTGCCGGATGTAACCAACCAGTAAATGAGCCGAATCCGACTGGGTCAAGATGTTGGCACCAAACCTCTAAATTCGGTGCTGCAGCAACAACTGAACTAAGGTCAAAAGCAGATACTGCAACTACCATTCGAGCATTTGTTTCAACGCTCGCAATTGCTCTGGCTAAAGATTCTGCACTAGCGCCATGTGCGGTCTCGTATGTCTTCAGATTGACCACAACTAGAGGTTGATTCACAGTTATGCGAGAAGCATTAACTCTTTGACGCTGACGGGGATTAATCCAATACCTAGCACTGATTCTTGAGGTTATGGCAGGTAAGCCGGAATGGACTGAGCCAGTTCTTTCTGAGCATTACAACAAATCAAATTTTATCGACTTAAGTTGGCTAGAAAAATCAAGTCGGCATCAATTCCGTTGGCGTACTCTAAAGGGACCTTGGGTGACATCGAAAAGGAGAATAGCGTCAAAAAAATCTCTCGTGAAGGAATTCCAAGGCTCGATGCCAACCGATGTCTATGTATCTACATCCTCTTGGCTTGACCCAGTTAACTTACCACGATTGAAAGATAACAAAAAACCAACACCTATCTTGCTAGATCATCTCGTTGTTTTTGACATTGACATGAGGCCATTTTGTAAGAAAAAATTGGAAGCGGCGAGATTGGCAACATTAGAACTAAGAAATTGGTTAAGCGAAAATACAGCATTAAAGATTCAGCATATTTCGTTTTCAGGAAGCAAGGGGTTCCATTTAATCGCCAAGGATCCAAATCGAGATTTATTTGCCGAACCTGATCCGAAATTAAGAGAAGAAAAAGTCAGAGAACAAAGGATAGAATTGCTACAAAGAGTATTGGATGCCGGCCACTCAGTTGACCCCGTAGTGACTGCTGATACTAGGCGAATTATTCGTGTACCTGGAACTATTCACGGATCTACTGGTTGGATTTGTAGTATCATTGAAGACGAGTGGCTTGAAAAATCAGTAAATGATTGGATAGGAAAAATACCAAGACATGATCTAGCAGTAAAGATACCAAAGAATCCTCCATTTACTTTACCCAAATTATCTATTGGAAAGAAATTAACTAAATCACAAAACAAAGCAAAATCTGAGTCTGAGGAATTCATCAGCGTGGAGGTCAGTACACATGTGCATGGAACAAAAGATCGTTCGGCCTTAATCACATACCTTCCCCTGAAATGGGGGGAGCCTAAACAAGCCATTTCTCAGGCTCAGAAGCATTTCGAAGACTTGGATTTGGGGCCGGTGGCATATCTAGAGGATGGTAGAAATGTGCTTGCAATCATCCCTAGGGCTTTGCCTAGAGATTACTTGATTAGCAAATTAAGCAAAATTGGATTGAATGGATTTGCAAATGATTTGAGAAGATTTGAGCATGCGTGGGTTAGAGTTTCTGGAAGAATGGTAAGTGATAGTTGGGAATCAGAATTAGAGCCAATAACCGTCTTGGGATACGAGGCGAGTTCGAGATGTAAATTCCCATGGTCTTCATCTCATTTGGATTTGTGCAAACGTCTAGGGTTACCGATCCGTGTTGATTCCTCGGAACTTTCAGGCTCCAAAGAAGCAGCGATTAGAGTTGCTGTCCGGCGCTGAGTTTATTGTCTGTGGTAATTTCCGCGAATTGTCCCAAAGAAGGAGCCCAATGGGCAATGACTGCAGATGCTACGCATCAGGAATACGGTACCTCACCGACCTCGGCGCCGGGACAGCGCCGAGGTCAAAGCGGATGTGTTTGATTGATTGAACTAGTATTAGGAATACTCTTGATATTCTTTTCAGCAGCATGGGGCACAATAAAATGGATAGATGAGAGGACTGATTCAAAGGTCGTATTCTTCCTGCCAGCAGGACTGCTACTGGCATTGATACTGAGTACCACTACCGACTCCTTCACTTTCTTTGTATGTACCTTCTTAACGGCACCAATAATTACCATGTTGATAGTTGTCGGGATTCAGCAAGGGAATCCGTTATTTTTGAAAGAACAAAATCAAACATACATACGACATCAAACATTCGGAAGGCCTGGAAAATCTAGAAAACAAGCGCCAAAAAGAGACTTGCACAGAAAACTAGCACCCAGTTATATCCGGGCTTATGACCGATTAATTGCTTACATTCAGGCAAATGGTGGCGGAATTAAATCAAGAGAAGACGGCATAGACCGCCTAGGAAAAATTGGACTGGATACTACTGCTGAAATTTTCTTCTCAAGTCCATATGTTTTGAAGGTATTAGGATTAGAACACAAATCACAGGTTGATGATGAAAATAGAACATCCAATGAAGAAGTCATTGGTGATGAATGGTGGGAAGAGGGCTACAAGGTCAAATCAGAAAGTAATCCATCAGATAATACCGAAACTGGTAATCTATGTGGCCATCCTGGATGTGAAAATACAGTAAGCGCATTCGATTTCAGATGCTACACATGTCGAGGCCGATTCTGCCCTCAGCATGTTGGACCAAACATCAATTGTCAATTATGCTCTGATTGATCACAAGTAGACATTTTTCTGATTTATTGAAGACTCAGGAACTAGCCCTCGTTCTTTGATAGCCGATACCATTTGTTTGCCGGATTTACTGTGGCCGTACATTACATCTCCGGGACTAACTCGCTCGTTCCAATGTCTTTGGAAGACAGCAGCGTGTTCCTTATTCTTGCAGAGGACCTTCGGAACCGAGTGGAACATCGCAAGCTTGTCCCGCTTTGAACGAACGTATTTTGCTAGAACTTCTGGTAGCATGTTACTGAGCCAATTGTCCGTGATTATCTTCACTTCTCTGGGAATGACATACCTAGGATTATCTAGAGGCCCCAGTATTTCCTGCATCGCAGATGCAAAAATCGCTGACTCGCTCTCATTTGCGTCCTTCAGATATGCTCGCATCCAACCCCCATCTCGGGAACCTCCTCCAATTTCCGCATAGGAGTTAATCAATTGTAATTCCTTGAGCGATAAGACAACTGCTTCCCCTATCGAAAGCACGAGTGAATGGTTGCTTATCTTAGCCAGGGCAATGCCATTCGCAGGGAAGGCGTTCTCATTACCCAGTCTCACTTTGATTTCCACAGCCTCTTTGGGTTCAGCATTGAATGGTTGTCCAATCTTCCAAAGTGCCCTTGTTCTAGCCCTATTTTTTGCTCTAAGTAACATCTCTTCATTGAAGATATTCATGGTCTCCGATACACCCTCAGGTTTGGCTTCCGTAAATGCAGCGTGAACGTGGCCCACTCCTTTCTCTATCGCACCATCATCTCCAACACCGTAGAGCTGTTTGTGCTTTCTTTGGAACCTAAGGTAATCATCGAAGCCTTTCTGATACTCATCTGCTAGACAGATAATATCCCAATTATTTGCTACCTTCTCCGGCCAATGCTTGTCTAGCCTAAATGACCTACCTCTCAACTGATTTATACTCATGCTCGTAGTTACTGTGGTCAAATCGATTAGAACATTGACCCTACTTGCATCCCAGCCCTCTCCGAGTAGCCCTCTGGTACCTACAAGGCAGTTCGTCACACCTTCTTGGAATAATTCTGTAATCATCATAGTGTAATATCTGGGAAGCCAATCTTTACCCTTGCCTCGGATTTCAAAAAATTCACCTCGCTCGATATATTCGAATTTAATATCTAAACTCCTTTCATCAACCCATTGTTCAAATCGAGGGAAAATATTCTGCAAAAGATCGTCATCGACTAGAACCGTAGTCCCAGTCATTAATACAGGGTCCAGACTATCAGTTACTTCGGATTGCAGTACTGCTCTGTAAGCGGCGACTGCACCGCCTGCTTCCTTATCCAAAACATCCTCAACCAAAGTGGAGGAAGATGTCTTTTCGAAATCGGTTACAATAACCGCCCGGATATCCGAACCCAGTGCTTGCATTTCAGTCGTCAGGATTTCTCTTAGAGCATCATATTTTGCAGAACCATATGCCATCACTCTACTAATTGGAGATGCGCATAATCTAGCACCTGAGCCGGTAATCTGAACCCCAAGTAATCGTAATTTCTCCTTAGCCTCGTTTGCTAACTGATGATCTTTCTTGTTGCTGGATCGCATCAACCCATTACGGATATATCTGTCAAGAATAGTAATCATGGAACCCTGACTATTTCCCTGACGAACGAACTCTTGATCGGGAAGGGGGATGTCAGCAGGGAGACTCCTTCCATTTTGTACAAGAAAGCCTCGGGCTCTGTCTGCCAACCCGGGATCTCGATTCCTGAATGACTCCCAATCTGAGGCTTTTCCTGCTGGCAAATCAAGTTCCGATAAGGTTCTGAAAAGCCAAACGTCCAAACCAGGGACTCTATCTTCTGGGTCTTCCGGCCCCTGCCTTAGATTTTTGATTAATTGTCTGAAGTCTGTGGTTGCATTTGCAATATATTTGAGTTCCTTTTCTGAAGGCCTTACGAAGTAGGCCAAGTCTTGGTATGGCGCTAAGTTCCCGTCACGAACTAATGCAGGAACCGGAACTTCATAGTCGACTTCCCCAAACAAATCAAGATACATATTTTGCTTTTGTTTAGAATCTCCTCCTTCGCCTACATCCGGTGGAGTCGCAGTAAGGCCCAAGACAATTGGATTACCCAAAAACTCAACAATTTCGAGCAAAACTCTCCCCCAATGTTCCAATAGATGATGGCATTCATCGAGTATAATCAGGCCTACTTGGGCCTCCTTGAGCCTCATCAAATTGGCCTTGGCAGAGTCATGCAATACCCAGAGAGCATTTCCATGTTCGGACAAGTCATCTCGGACTTTTTTCCTAAATTTACTCAATGTATCTTCGTAAAATTCGGGATTTTTTTCCTTCAAATCTTCAATCCAAGATATTGCACTTTCTCGGTCTTCAGCTTCAATTCGGTCAATATCAGGAGTCATTAATTTACTAATCCAAAGTTCCATCGCGGATTCATCTAAATCACCCCCACCCCTCTTTGGTAGTGTAACAGATTGGTAAGTTAGAGAGGTAAGTATTCCTGGATTTTTCGGGTCTGTTCCAATCTCATCATCTCTACCGTCTAAATAGAACAATTCCTTTGCCCTCTCTACCCACTGGGCCTGTATAGCCGAATTTGGGCTCAGGACCAAAGTTGGTAACCTGACCAAATCAGACCAAACAAACAATCCAAGAACGGTCTTTCCTGAACCTGGGGGAGCAACAATGAGTAGTTCTTTCGAATCATTCTCCAATTCTTTACGAATTATTCCTGAGGAAGCAACCTGGGATGGCCTGAGTTTCCCAGAAAAACAAATATTTCCGAAATCTGAAACCATACTATTTCACTCTACAATCGATTCATGATCGAGGATTAATCCATCTATTGATGAACCGTCATGAATTATGCAATTGTTTCCAATTAAACAATTCCTGATGGAACAATTTTCACCAATTTTTACGCCCTCAAGAATGACTGAATTCTCCACAACTGTCCCATTTCCTATACGAGAATTTCTAGCAACAGAACTTGAGATTATTTTTCCAGAATTTACGACATTATCCCCAAACCATGTACTGTCCTTTGTCTGACCTGTAGTATATTTTCCAGAATTAATGCATGTCTGGGTTGCCTCCACAAATGATTCAGGAGTACCGGCATCAACGAACATACCTTCGAAAGGGAATCCGTTCAAAACTCCGTTTTCTGCAATTTTCTCGTACACATCTCGCTCCATGCTATGTGGACCAGAGGGCATAAAATCGAAAATTTCTGGTTCGAGAATGTAAGTCCCTGCATTAATTAAATTTGAGAACGCTTCTTCGATTGGAGGTTTTTCTTGGAATCTCATAATTTTGCCAGTTTCCCCGATATAATCAGCCACTCCAAATCTTGAAGGGTCTTCAACGGGCCAAAGTGAAATTGTAGCTAAACCTCCCTTAATCTTATGGAATTCCAACATATCCTTTACTTTCAAACTTGTAATTAGATCTCCATTGATTACACAGAAGGTACCATCTGACAGGTGGGGACGACAATTCGCAATCGCTCCCCCAGTTCCTAGGGGCTCGGTTTCCTCAACGATTACGACTTCGTATGGAAGGTCAAGATTCGAAAAATAATCCCTCATTTGTTCTATACCGTAGCCCGCAGCGATTAGCACTTTGTTAACTTCGGATTCGGGAAGTACATCGAGAACATGTTCAATCATTGTTTTGTCTAGTATTGGCAATAGTGGCTTAGGGATAGAATTGGTCCAAGGCCTGAGTCTAGTGCCAAACCCGCCGGCTAGAACCACCACGTCCATGGTTGGTCGGGCGCAATTACCACTTTCAGCACTTCGTGTCCCCGGCGCCTTAGCATAATGGTTAGGCGCATCGTTGAAAGACAGTTGTTGGCTCGCCGGAGCGTCGACATGAACATTCACGAGTATCAAGGGAAGGAATTATTTCGTTCTGCAGGAGTAAAGGTACAGGAAGGAGTGCATTGTAAATCCGTTGAAGATGCACTTGCAGCTTACGACTCCCTTGGCTCAAAAGTTGTTGCTGTAAAGAGCCAAATTCATGCAGGTGGACGAGGAAAAGGAAACCTGTATTGTCCAAATTCTGGAAACCTTCTGATGGAGGGTGGAGTAAAGATAGCATTCTCCAGAGACGAGGTTGAAACCTATTCAGAAAATATTCTAGGTCACATACTTGTAACTAAGCAAACAGGTCCTGCAGGAAAATTGGTCAGTAATATCTATGTCGAGGCTGGTTGCGAGATTGCACATGAATACTATCTTGCATTATTGGTCGATAGAGAGGCAAAACAAGTACTAATCATGGCCTCGACCGAAGGTGGAATGGATATTGAAGAAGTTGCCGAAGAGACTCCTGAAGCTATTCACAAAATTTGGGTTAATCCATCAACTGGTTTACTAGACTCGCAAAAGGAAGACCTCGGTATTTCTCTCGACCTCTCTGGTGCAGCATTAGAGGACTTTGTTGGTATGATTGGAAGTCTCTACGAACTATTCGTATCGAACGATTGTTCAATGGTAGAAATCAATCCGCTGGTTCGAACAAAATCCGACGAAATAGTGGCTCTTGATGCGAAGGTTGGATTTGATGAAAACGCTTCTTTCAGGCACAAGGAATGGGAAGATATGAGAGATTACTCCGAAGAAGAGCCCACTGAAACTCGCGCTAACGAAGCCGGCCTCTCCTACGTCAAACTCGATGGAGACATTGGTTGCTTAGTCAATGGAGCTGGCCTCGCAATGGCGACTATGGATGTAATCAAACTCTATGGAGGTGAACCAGCCAATTTCCTTGATATCGGAGGAGGTGCGGATGAGGAAAAGGTTCAGGAAGCATTTGAGATAATCCTTGAAGACCCAAATGTCAAGGGAATTTTAGTCAATATCTTCGGAGGAATTCAACGCTGCGATATCGTTGCTAAAGCGGTACTCGCAGCTTCAGAAAAGATGGGGTTACAAGTGCCACTGGTAATCCGTTTATCAGGAACTATGTTCGAAGAGGGGCGTGCAATTATCGATTCCTCCGACCTTGACTGCACCTCTGTGGAGACATTAGCTGAAGGTGCTGAAGCAATTGTTGGACTAATTGGAGGTGGTCAATGATGGCGATTTGGGTGCAAGAAGATTCGAAATTACTTATCCAAGGAATTACCGGTTCACAAGGTAGGTTCCATGGTGAAAAGATGGTTGAGTACGGTACTAATTTGGTCGGAGGCGTAACTCCTGGAAAAGGAGGCCAAAGTATAGATTTGGCTGGAAGTGAATTCCCGGTATTCAACACTATGAAGGAAGCAATTGAACAGACTGATGCGGATGCTTCAGTAATCTATGTCCCTCCTCCCTTTGCTGCTGCGGCAATTATGGAGGCAGCCGATGCCTTTCATCAAATCAAGGGAGAGGGAGTAATTGTCTGTATCACAGAAGGAATTCCTACACTGGATATGGTCAAGGCAGTCGCTTACATCAACGAAAGGGAAGGAATCAGACTAATTGGACCAAACTGTCCAGGGATAATTACACCCGGTGATGATGGAGGGTGTAAAATCGGAATCATGCCGGGCCACATCCACGCCAAGGGTAGGATTGGTGTAGTCTCTAAATCAGGAACCTTGACCTATGAAGCGGTTGCGCAAACCATGAGTATTGGTGAAGGACAGTCTACCTGTATTGGGATAGGAGGCGACCCTGTAAATGGAACCGGATTTATTGATTGTCTGTCGGCCTTTGAAGCCGATCCTCAAACCGTTGCTGTTGTAATGATTGGAGAAATCGGTGGCACTGCTGAAGAAGATGCTTCTGAATGGGTAGCGGCAAACATGAGTAAACCAATTGTTGGATTTGTTGCAGGCTCAACCGCTCCACCAGGAAAAAGAATGGGGCACGCAGGAGCCATCATCTCAGGAGGAAAGGGTACAGCAGCCGAAAAATTTGCCGCATTTGAGGCCGCTGGCATTTACATTGCCAGAGATCCTTCTGAAATAGGTGCTGTGTTGAAGGTGGCGTTGGAAGAGTCCGGCCTTCTATGAAGACTCATGTTTTACCTCGATATTCATGGTCAGACTTAATCCAAATAATACAACCACAGATTTGTAAATATGCAAACGCGAGTGGTTGTAATAGGAGGAGGAGTTGCAGGTTGCTCCTCTGCTCTCGCCCTTGCAGGAAGGGGAGTTAGTGTTACTCTTCTGGAAGCATCTCAAAGATTAGGTGGCCGATATTGTAGCGTGGACGTCGATGGAATAGGGCGCCAGATTGACTCCACTCAGAATGTATTCTTTCGAAATTTCGAACGATTCCTACAATTACTTGCAACATGTGAGCTAAGAGATTCGGTAAAGTTGCAAAACTCCACCTCACTCCCATTTCTAGAAGTTGAAAAGGGGAGAATTTCGAATATTGAATCAGGGACGCTTTCCCCACCAAATCATCTATCTACGTCTTTTGTAAAAGCGAATTTCCTTGGTCTCGCTGACAAAATATCAATGCAAAAAGCCGTCCAAGCTATCCAATCTACAACTGACGAAAAAAGGCAAGATCTTGACGATTTAAGTTTCCAGGAATGGCTAGAGATTAATGGTCAAAGCAAAAGGGCAATCTCACGATTTTGGAATCCGATTAGTAAATTGGCATTGAATGTAGATTCTTCAAAATCAAGCGCAGCGTCTGCAATTTTCTTGTTCAGAAAAGCGCTTCTAGGAAAAGCAAATGCCTTGGATGTTGGCTGCTTTACTAACGACTTCTCAAGGGCAGTATCATCCAGCTTACGGAGGACGTTAGCGGCATCGGGTGTCGAAGTACATCTTTCATCCTCGGTTACTAGCCTGTTTCGTGAAGCGGGCGTAGTCACCGGAGTCAAAACAAGAGAGGCACTTTTTGCTGCAGACAGAGTCATAATTTGTACCCCTATTGCAGAAACTGCTAGGCTACTCACTGGTTCTTCTGCAAGCATAAAATCACATGAAGTTGCAGAAAATCTCGCAAAATTGGGCAATACCTCTCAAATTGGGATTCATGCATTTCATGAAGGCCCGATTTTACCTGAGGGTATTCCGTTTGTAACCTGCTGCGATGAACCCATGATACAGATGTTATTCGACCGCTCTGGAGAGCTTGATGATGGCAATAGAGATGGTCTCCCTGGTCATTGGATTTGTACCCCAGTTTCGCATGCAGACGATTATCTGCATTGGGATGATGAATTAATTCAAACGGAATATGAAAGAGTAATTGGCAGTGCATTTCCTAATTCTCCTGCTTTGGTGGAATTCCATGTGGTAAGGAAGAATCGGGCCGCCACATCTATGACTACAGGTTCACAACGCCTCCGTCCAAGTCCCACTGATGCCGGCCAAGGTGTAATTTTAGGAGGTGACTGGATCGATATCGAATGGCCCTCAAGCCTTGAGGGGGAAACTCGAGCAGGACTTGTAGCGGCTGCCACATTGCTGAGAGAAATTGGAGCGAGTGAGTTTGAAGATTGGCACCATGACGAAAAATGGCCAGATTGGCCTAATCCTGCTTTTGAAGAAGATTACAATTGGAGAATATGGAAATAAACAAATCGACGAAGCAATCAACACATAAGCGATTGTGGACCAGGTGATAATAAGATGGCTGAGATTGTTGATGAGCACATAGATGGATTGCTCAAGGCGACGTCTCGTTCGTTTCATTTGACCCTAACTAGCCTACCGAATAGCGTTAGAGATCAGGTAGGGCTCCTGTATTTGCTAGCACGCTTAGCAGACACAATCGCAGACTCAAAAACCAAGGATGTTGATTCTCTGATTGAAGCTCTCGATGGATATCAGAATCTTCTGGTAGATGACGAAAAATTAGATCTATCAAATATTGCATTATTACAAGAAGATGCAGATGAAAAAAGACTTCTTGAAAATCTTGAATCCGTAGTAAAAGCATATCGAAAAATGGAGGAAAATGATTCTCGATTAATGCAACGTTGTTTGGATGTAATTATCTCGGGGCAACGACTTGATTTGGTACGCTTCGGCGCGCTTGGATCTGAACTTACATGCCTAGACAATGACACAGAACTGGATGATTATGCATACAGAGTCGCAGGGAGTGTTGGAGAATTTTGGACAGCGATTACCTTGCAAAATGAATTATCAGGGGATATCCATGATACAGATACATTCGACTCATTGGGTATTCGCTTCGGTAAGGCCCTACAAATGACGAATATTCTGAGAGATATTCCCGCAGATTTAGCCCTAGGTCGATGTTATATCCCTAGCGATAGATTATCAGAAATTGGTCTAAATCACAGAGATTTAGGTAATCCAGATTCGATTGAAACATTCAGACCCTTATACGATTCATATCTTGATTTAACCTGTGACCACTATGATTCTGCGATCGATTACATTCGAATGATACCAAGGAAATACCGTAGCCTTCGAATGGCTTGTTTGCTACCTGTTGTAATTGGTCTAGAGACCATCGCTCTACTTCGAAATGGCAATGTTCTTGATGCGTCTGAAAGGATTAAGGTGGATAGAAGTAAAATTCGTAAAATCGCTATCTCTTGTATAATTTCAACTAGGTCAAAGGGACTTGAAAATCGGATCCTTAGGAAAGCAAGAATCCGGTCGAAAATTGGCATCTAATTAATCCATGGCCGCTGAAGCGGCCCTCACGCGCGCGAGGGTGAGGTTCAAGTGCAAATGGTGAGGGCTCTTGTTCGGCGCTACCATGTCTCAAGGCACGAGCAACGATTCCGTAGGTAATCTACGGTATAATGCCGAGCGTAGCATTTCGCTAATTGAGGCTGATTTGGAAAATGCCGGAATTGAAGGTGTAAGATCTAAAGTTAGCATAACCCGAGAAGCGGCTAGAGCAATATCGATTACAGCACTGGAAACAATCCGAGAAGGTGCTCGGTTCATGGGTGTCGTTGGAGCACGAGGAGAATTGCTGAATCCATTCGGGCACATTGATGCTGCCATTTGGTCCGAATCAGACGTTCCACAATACATGATTGAAACTGCTTATGAGTATTGTGAAGAGTTAACTCGTATAGAGGCAGGTAACTTCTATCACTCGTTTAAGTATCTTCCAAATGAGGCACGGCAAGCCATCTGCGCGTACTATGCATTCTGTCGAAGGGCAGACGATATCGCAGATGGAGACTATGTCGATTCATTCCCTGGAGGTTCTTCCGACAATCCAGAGTCTGTGGAATATCGAGCACATATTGAGAGATTGTCTGGAAGTAGCCCAGTAGTTGCTAGAGATCACTATGACGACAGAATGTCACAATTATTCTACTACAGAAAGAAATTATCCAGTGCATACGGCCAAGTCACTTCAACTGATCCAATCTTTATTGCCTTGAAAGATACTATTCAGCGATACAATATACCACGACAATTACTCGACGATATGATTAGTGGAATGGAGGATGATTTCCATCGCAATCGCTACGAAACTTTCGAAGACCTCTACTCATATTGCTACCGAGTTGCATCGACTGTTGGTTTGGTTTGTATCGAAATTTACGGTTACTCAGAATTAGAAGCGAGAGAATTTTCTGAAGCATGGGGTATTTTTATGCAATTGACGAATATACTTCGAGATGTTGCAGAAGATGCAGAGCGAGACCGAATTTATCTTCCAATGGAAGATTTGCGTAGATATGGGATTAGTGAAGCAGATGTAAAGAGTGGGGCTGAATTACTCAACCACCCCGGATGGAAGCCGTTTGTTAAAGAGTACATTGAAAGAGCGGAAACCTACCAAGATAAAGCATTCAAACTACTTCCACTATTGGATAGACAGTCTCGATATTCTCCCGCAGCTATGATGGCATTTTACGAATCCATCCTTAAGAAAATAGACAAGAAGGATGGTGATGTGTTCACAGAGCGTGTGCAATTATCTAAGGCTGAGAAAATCTCTCTAGCAGCATATGTTTATGCTAAATATCGCTTCCTTGCCCTCTGAGCAAGAAGTGGCTTTGAAGGGTCGAAACAAAAGGGAAGATTATGCATCATAGCAATTCGGAGGCGTATTTATGAGGGTGGCAGTGTTACTTGAAGACCGATGCCAGCCGAAGAAATGTAATGCTGAATGCTGGGCATTTTGTCCACCCGTTCGTAATGGAATCGAATGCATAGTTATGGACGATTCAAGCGGTAAACCATTAATTTCCGAACCTCTATGTATAGGCTGTGGAATATGTGTAAACAAATGCCCATTCGATGCATTAATCATCACTAATTTACCCGAAGAATTGGATGGGGAAATGACTCATCGATATGGAGAGAATGGTTTCCGATTATTCCGTTTACCCGCTCCCCGAGAAGAGCAAGTCGTTGGTATCCTTGGACCAAACGGAATGGGAAAATCTACTGCAATAAATTTGCTATCCGGTTCACTTCGTCCAAATTTAGGCGACTGGACAATAGATTCTCGAGACTGGAATGAGATAATTGAATCATTTCCTAGGGGAGAATTGAGAGATTACCTGACTATGGTAGCCGATGAGGGAGTGAAAATCGCAGTTAAGCCTCAATACATCGACAAGTTGCCAAAAATTTTCGACGGGAAGGCTATGGAATTACTCTCTAGAGTAGATGATAGAGGTGAACTTGATTATTATGCAGAATTGTTAGCGATTGACCATATTCTAGATAGAACCCTAGGTCAACTATCTGGTGGAGAATTACAGAGAGTGGCTATGGCTGCAACATTACTGAAAGAGGCAGATGTATACTTCTTTGACGAGCCTTCTTCCTACCTAGATATTCACGAAAGAATGAGAGTCGTTAGGATAATTCAGGATATGGTTGAAAGAGGAAAGAGAATTCTGGTAGTAGAACACGACCTTGCTATACTAGATGTGCTCTGTGACCTTCTTCATGTGGTATATGGAGAAAGGGCTGCGTTTGGTATTTTTACTCCTGCAAGATCAACTAGGACGGCAATTAATGCCTATCTCGACGGCTTTCTTCCGGAAGAAAATGTCAGAATTAGAGACAAACCTATCCAGTTCTTACGAGGTAGGGTTAGAGGTGAAGAAGTTGGCCAAACAATTCTGTCTTGGGGAGATATGGAGAAGACAATGGGTGACTTCAAACTGAAAACTGGAGAAGGTGAAGTTCGAAGTGCAGAGGTAGTTGGAGTTGTTGGTCCCAATGCAACCGGTAAGACGACAATGGTCCGGATGATTGCAGGTGAAATTGAACCTGACCAAGGCTGGTGCACAATGGATGCTGAGATATCCTACAAACCGCAACATGTTAGTACAGATTTTGATGGAACCGTTCAAGATTGGTTAGATACTGAACTTGGTGGAAAATGGAGAAGCGGTGAATTCAACACCCAAGTTATCCGTCCATTACAGGTCGACCAACTTTTAGAATTAAGGGCGAAAAAACTCTCTGGCGGAGAGTTACAAGCAGTTAGTATTGCGATATGTCTAGGAAAGGAAGCAGATCTGTACCTACTTGACGAACCAAGTGCTCATTTAGATGCGAATGCTAGAATGGAAGCGGCTAAAGCGATTCGAAGAACTATGGAAAGTAACGAGAAAGCCGCTATGGTAATCGACCATGATATCTATTTCATCGACATAGTTTCCGATTCTTTGCTTGTATTCGATGGAAAAGGCGGTTCGCATGGTAATGCTGAGGGGCCTATGAGTCTAAGAAAAGGTATGAATCGATTCCTAAGTGATGTCGATGTAACTTTCCGGAGAGACCATGAGTCATTTAGACCAAGAATCAACAAATCTGGGAGTAGAAAGGACCGTGAACAGAAAGCCAGTGGCGAATATTTCTACCTCGAATAAGAATGGTTTCCACCTCAACAACCATTGGATTCTTGAATGTCGCTGTTGACCGAAGGACCATGCCAGATGAGGAGTCGGACGCTGATGAGCAGTCAGAAGAGCCCGAGGATGAGATGGCTGTTCTTCAAGCAAAGATCGATGAACTCGAGAAAGAATTGCAATATTCCAAGGCCGAGACTGCAAATGCTCGCCAAAGAGGGCTCAGAGATAGAACTGAAGCGATGAAATTTGGAGCCGCCGGTTTGGCGTCGAAAATCATTCCAGCAATCGATGCATTGGAAAAAGCACTAGACAATGAAAATGATGAAACTCAGGCTTTCGCAAATGGTGTGAAAATGACACTTAATACTCTCAAAAATGCTCTAGAATCAGAAGGAATCACTATTATTGAAGCAACTGGCCAAGTATTTGACCCCACTCAAATGGAAGCAATTGCAACAGTTCCAGCAGATGAAGGGCAAAAGCCTGGCCTTGTATTAGAAGAGCTAGAATCGGGATACATGTTGCATGATAGAGTCTTGAGGCCTGCAAAAGTGATAGTCATAAGCGAATAAGTGATTCTAAAGACACTAGGTGTAATCTACCACACTAGTTTATATTAACAATACCATTCGCCTAGGATCGTGAAAACTAGAATAGACAATTTTGGTATAGCCTTAATCGTAATCTCATTGCTATTATCTGGATGTACTGCGGAGACTGATCCAGAGCCAATTGAAGGTTGCATGGATGAATTAGCAACTAATTTCGACATCAATGCGGATGTAGATAATGGCTCTTGTAAATACGCTGACTCTGATGGTGATGGTGTATACGATATCAATGAAGTCGTAGGATGTACAGACTCGATGGCTGACAATTATGATGAAAACGCCACTGACGATGATGGGTCCTGTCTGATTCCTTGGGAGTCACAATATGGTGTAAACTGGGTAGAAAGACCGGGTGGTGAAGATTGTGAATGTTCGGACGGCTCAGAATGGACTTTTTGGACTAGGGATGCAGATCCGGAAAGAGTGATTCTGTACTTCCAGGGAGGAGGTGCTTGTTGGGAAGACCATAGTTGCAAAAACCCAGGAGGCACATACAAGACTACTGTCCATGATGATGACCCAAATATTGGTTCTATATTCCATTCAGACGCATATGGAATTGGTAACTTCAGAAACTCTGCCAACCCAATTGCAGATTGGTCATGGATATACGTCCCATATTGTACGGGTGATGTGCACCTTGGATTTAGCCAAGGGATTTATTCTGACAACAATGTAAGCCACCATGGCCACGTAAATGCTCAATTTGCATATTCCCACATGTTAGATAACTATCCAAATGCACAAACTATTCTTGTCGCGGGTTCCAGTGCAGGTTCAATTCCTTCGTCTTTCTACGGCGCTCAAGTTTCCCTTGATTACCCAGAATCAAAGATTATGGTATTCAATGATGGAAGTGGTGGTTTGTACACAAACAGTACCTACGACTTCTATGACCTCTGGAACATGCAAGAGACGATTCTAGATTTCCCTATGCCCCCCGAGCTAAATTTCAACGAAATGGACTCCGGTGATTTAGCGATTGCAAGTCACGACGTAAATAATGACATCCGATTTGCTAGATTTACTGATTCAAATGATGCTACAATGCGCATGTTTAGCGCTTTACTAGGAAATGATATGAGTATTCCATACAAAGACAAGATCATGCATTCGATGAATAAAACCTCTGAACATGGAGTCAATCAATACCTATACATGTCTCCTGGTGAAGGCCACACAATCCTGTTGGACAGTCGATTTTATTCACTCGAAGTAAATGGTGTAATTTTTGCTGATTGGTTTACAGCATGGATAAATGAAGAGCCAATAGAAAATGTTCTGTGTGAGGATTGTTGATTCGAATCACCCCACAGGTTCGCCGCCTTCCCCCATGAAGGCTAGTCGTTGGAAGCCATTGGTCTCGATAAGGTGCTCCAGAACTGGTGCAGGGATTAGTGTTCCAAGAACCTCTCGAATAGCATCCTTATCTCCAATAGTGCTAAGCATTCTTGCGGTTTCTCTGACTCTCCAACCTTCGAAGCGTTCTCGCTGTTCCAAAGGAACCTGGATAACATCCCAACCAGATGCTTTGTATAATTCCGCAGTGAAAACATCCGTAGTCACCAAAACACCCCCTTGACCGTGGTATTTACTGGCATGGGTTACCCAGTTTGGTGGGTCTTCAATATCTGGAATAGAGCAAATCTGAAAGTTTTCAATTTGATTTGATTCCGCCCATGCTTCAATCATCTCACCTCTTTCTAAATATGTCCAAGGATTCCGTAGATTCTGAGGACGATTAGAAGAACCAATTGCAATAATTAGAGATGCATCGGGATTATGTTCATTTCTCCAATTAGACGCGGATTCTAGCATATACTCGTGACCTAAATGGAACGGCTGAAACCGTCCTAATACAACAACCCCTGGAAGAGGTTCTTCAGATGGAGGGATTGGCTCCATCGGCAAATCTGTCAACTTAGAACCTCCTGCAATTTTTTTCCATTCAATATCCATTCCTCTGGATCTAAATAATCTTGGCCAATTAACAAGTTTAAACCCTCTTCTTGGTACAGTTCCATGAAGTCGAATAGGCTCTCAGTCAAGGACTTATGAGATTCCATCGTGGGTAATATACGTGGGTCTTCATCAGGGTTTAACGTATCTCCTAATTGCTCCCTTCTCTGCATCCAATCTATGATTACTGACTCAGAGTATGATTGTCTATCTTTGGTGGATAGACTAGAGGCTAATCTATCCCAAACATCCAGTTTTAGGAACTCTTCTGTATCCTCAAAATTCTCATCTAGAATCGGTTCAATGTAGAGGAATAATCGACCATCCCAACATCGCCATTCTGCAACACTGGACCAATCACAGAGTATCAAAGAGGCTTCTGCATCTAGTTGCCCATTAGAGGTATCCGCCCATTCCAAAAAGTCACCTTCCGTATCTACCAAAAAACTCCTATGAAAACGAGGGTCGGCTGCCGGCCTCTCGTTACCAAGTCGACCACTTTCGAATGCCAGTACAAGTTGTTCTATACTCATTGATTGTAATCGTCCGAAAGTATTGGAGTCAATCAATCGAAGAATCACATCAACCATTGTCTCCCCTCAACCAGCCCTGTGCGTCGCCCATCATCAATCCTCGCTTCCCACCATTTACTGCTAATCGTTACATCGAATTGAAGAACTTGGCGCTAGCGCATTGAAACACCCACCACGAGGGTAGGAGTGTTCGTCTTGGCAACCATTGATGAGCAAATTAAGTCCCTCGAGGATGAGATTTCCAAAACAAAATATAACAAAGCCACTCAAGGTCATATTGGGAAATTGAAGGCAAAGATTGCCGCCCTAAGGGAAAAAAAAGAGAAAGCGCAAGCTCATGCCAAATCAAGTGGCGGCGGCCCTGGATTTGAAGTCAAGAAATCCGGTGACGCTTCCGTCGCTTTAGTAGGGTTCCCGAGTGTCGGTAAATCTAGTCTAATTTCTCAGTTAACCGATGTTGAATCAGAGACTGGGAATTTTGCATTCACCACTTTGACTTGCATACCAGGAGTACTTCATCACAGAGGCGCTACTATCCAAATTCTAGATCTTCCAGGTTTAATCAAAGGAGCCGCGGAAGGAAAAGGAAGAGGTAGAGAAATTCTCAATGTAATCCGTAGTTGCGACATGGTGCTGTACGTGGTGGACCCATTCCAAGATTCTCATTTCGATATTCTAGATATGGAATTATGGAAATCAGGAATGAGACTGAATCAAGCTAAGCCTCAAGTTTTCATCACCAGAACAGACAGAGGAGGCATTGTGGTAAGATCCACTCTCGAACAAACTAATCTTTCTGATGAAGAGATTCAATCGATTATTCGAAGCTTTGGAATGGTATCTGCAAATGTAACGCTTCGAACTGATGTCACAGATGACCACATAGTTGACACTCTTGCTGGAAATAGAATCTACTCAGAAGCAGTTGTGGTCCTCAATAAGGTGGATTTGGCCAGTGAAAAAGATCTTGAAAAAGCGAAATCAATGTTGCCGGAGGGCTGGCCCGTCTTGCCGGTTTCGGCTAAGACTGGTCAAGGGATTGAGGAGATGAAAGATTTCATTTTCGACAATCTAAATTTCATGTCAATTTATCTAAAACCGCAAGGACAAGAAGCTGATCTCGTGGAACCTCTAATCGTCAAAAACACATCTACTGTTAGGGATGTATGTGTAAAATTACACAGAGATTTTGAAAGAAAATTCCGTTATGCGAGAGTCAAAGGGCCAAGTGCCAAGTTTGACTGGCAAAGGGTTGGGTTAGACCATTTATTGATGGATGAAGATTTGCTGACAATTATAGTCAGAAAGTAATTTTTTGGTGAAATATCACATCTAACCTTGCGAATCATTCACCTACATGAGTCTGTACCGCCAATCGTGGAAGCATCCGCTGACCTACTCCCTCGCGCCGAGTTGCGAGCAATATTCGCCCACTTGAAAAGTAGGGCTACAATCCTAATTTCGGTATTTTTCTTTTCATTTATTTTCGGATATCCAATGGCTGAATGGATGATTGAAATTCTGCTTGACGCTGATGGGTATAGACCGGTTGGCGTTGAGATAATTGTGCTACAACCAATGGAAATAATTCTCCTTAAACTCAGAATCGCTAGCCAAATTGCTGTGGCAGCATTCACCATCACACTAGTCTGTGATCTTGCAATGAATGGAAGGAAAATTATCGCTGATGGAAAACGCATTTCCATTGAAGCTAGCGTTGGTGGTTTTTCTAGACTTCTTTTCACAATTTTTTCTATAATTTTTCTAGGATTACTGGGTTTTGTTTACGCACACGAGATACTTATCCCATTCTTGTTAGATTACCTAGCCAAAGATGCAAGCACAGCTGGTTTGGACTCTACCTGGCAACTACGCTCTTGGATAGGCTTCATCATGGGGCTGTACATCGGTTCGATAGTAAGTTTTCAGATTCCATTGGCTGTTGTTATTCTGATTAGAGCCGGATTATTGGAAAGAAAAACCGTAACGGATAACCGTTCATTTCTGTGGTTCGCAGCAGCAGTCTTTGGAGCCTTCGTTTCCCCTCCTGACCCTCTCTCTATGTTCCTTATCGGAGGGCCGATGCTGGTTATTCTAGAGATTGCTCTATTACTAGAGCGAATCGGAAACCGTTGAATCGCTTATGCATCAATTCCACGGTTTCGGGCATCTTCTTCCATCGCGTCTTTGCGGCCCTCTTCCACATCTACCCATCGCATCATCACAGCGCCAATTAGGATTAGCATCGCGATCGAAAGTATTCCTACTCTACTGTCAAACATCACGGTCATAAGTCCGTATAGTAAGGGTCCGATAAACGCAGCAACCTTTCCAAAGAAGCCAAAGAAACCGAAGAATTCAGCACTTCTAGATTCTGGCACCATCTGACCAAAGAGACTCCTAGCAAGACCTTGAGAACCTCCTAGGAGAGTACCCATAGCCCCACCAAGGATAAGGAATTGTAAACCTACAGAAAGTCCTAGTGGCTCCCAAACATTAGTTCTAACTGCCTTTGGTATGAAGTCTAATTTTCCATCTCCTAAATTGGTTGGATGGTCGACACCAACTACGCTAGAACCCCCATTTTCACTAATTGAAAATCTAGTTTCCTCGAAGGAAGCCATTAGAGCTTGGACAGAAACGACATCCAGAGTGCCCAAATTCAAAGAGACTGGTTCGTCTTCTTCATTGAAACCAGCCCATTTGTAAATCACTGAATCCTCGTAATCCTCGTCTACGATTGCTATACCATATGTGGATAGAGTGTCTGCCGCCCAGAGTTGCTCATCGTTTCCTTCTTCCACGGCGAGAGGCGTTCCATACAGATTGGCATGTGGTGTGTAATGCCACTCCCCGTCTGTTTGCTCAATTTGGATTTGGTATTCTGAATGTTCGCTATATTCCAATGGAGCGAATGAAAGTGCTGCAAAACATAACACTACCCAACCCACTAATGCCACATTTAGTGCTGATTTGGTCCCCACCCTTTTTGCAAGTCTGGTGAATCCTATTGCTGAGGGAGCCCCTACAAATTGTATGACTACAATAGTAATGATTAGATCGACCGTTGTAATTCCTAGCACAGTTGTTCCAAAGATTCCACCCAATGCGGTTACGCTGTTTATTCCATCAATAAAGAAGAAATACGCCAGCATGTAGATGAATAGAGTGCGGAATTTATGCACCTCGGAAATGGTTTTCTTGATTTCTTGTAGAGCCATCCTTGCTGATTCTGAAAAGCCCAAAGCAGGCATCTCATCCTTGATAGGCGGCTCTGGGACCCACTTGAATGTCAACAAAGCAAAACCGTACCACCAGGCAGCAGATGAGGCCATAACAAAGGGAATAATCCAGTCACCACTAAGTGATAGAACCATAACAAGGTGGACGACTAATAGTATGCCACCTCCCATGTAACCGTATGCGAAGGCAAGATTGGAAATTCTATCCATTTCATCGTCTGTCCCCATATGTGGAAGTAATGCATTATAGAAAACTCCCGCTCCATTAAGACCTATGTTGGCAAACATGAAACATATCATCAGCCAAAGCCACTGATTATCGACGGGTAGTAATGGCGCTAAAGCCAGTAAGAAAGTTCCTCCTGCACCAACATAGGTGAGTATTCTTAACCACCACATTTTGATTCTCCGACGGTCGGCAATTACCCCTAATGAAGGACTAACTAATGCAACCATCAGAGTACCTATTGCTACCGAAAGCGACCACACAGCATCTCCGGTCATTTCTATTGAACCGATTTCGGTGGTCAAACCATTTGCTTTCAAGAAAAGATAAGCGTACCATGCGGGCAACACTGCGACGGTTACTGAGGTCTCAAAAGCCGACTTACCCCAATCATAGAAGGCATATCCTCTAACTGCTTGAGGGTCTGATTCTTTATCCAATTCTACTGTCTCTGACACATCTGCACCTACTTTCGCGGCGAAGTATAGGGGTATGAGCATTGGGGCGGCATTACTAGTGGTAAAGAGGGCTTATTCAATACCCTCCGCTTACACGACTGCATGTGGCAACAGGATCTCCATGGGTTCAGCCGACTGAAAATTCAGTCGAAGCATTATCGCACGGAATGAGCCATGTTGATGGTGTCGAACTCGACTTAAGGCTCAGCACTGATGGAGAATTGATGCTTTGGCATGATGAATTATTTTCTGGAAATTTACCAAAAAAGAGCAGATGTCCTGAACTAATGGAGAGTCAAGAAATTCGTGAAATGGGAGTTGACAGTTTCGACGATTTGCTACAATGTAAAGAATTCATAACACTTTGGCAAAGTTCATCCAAGACGGTCAATATCGAATTGAAAGTCCCACATCCAGTTGCTAAGATTTCAGACCATGCTAATCATCTTGCAAAAATGATATCCAAAATTGATAGTTCTCTAGTTGAATTAGACTTACCAAAGCGTTCTACCATGATTTACGGCTTTTCACCAAAAATTTCAGAGGCGGTAAAAATTAGCCAAACTAAAATCCCTAACACCCAATTGTCCCCTCACTTGAGATCATGGGGGAAAGGGAAGATGAAGCGATTGATTGGATCTCCTAATTTCATTTCAAATACCGTTTCTGGATTAGTCAAAGATAGGCGCCGCAAGGGTATGCCTGTGGTTGGCATGGCCTTACATTACCTAAATGGCTGGGAAAGATTTGTTCACCCTGGCGCTCCTGTTTCCTTGACAGGAAAAGGATTGAATCGCCTGTTTAGTATTAGTCAAGAAATGGGCTTGCATGTATGGCCAGCTCCTTTGAAACTTGAAACAATTATGTTGGAAGCCGGAATAACATTGATTTCTGATTTTATCGATCCAACAATCCATAGTTTACCTAATGGCGATGTGCGTTGGCCAAGACCTGCTAGTCAACCCTTAGATGAAGAATGGAAAAATCGACTGAATAATGCAGATGAATCAGAAAGGCCTGATCTTATTTTAGAGGCTACAAATTCTTTGCCAATGTGGCATGAATTAAATGAAAATATGAGAAGAAATGCAATTATCTCAGATGCAAAAAAATGGAAATGGCAAGGCCCTAACGAGTCTTGGGCAACAGATCTACAAGAAGGGCGTCCATGGGGTTGTGCGAGAATAATTGGCCATAGAGGCTCAGGTGAAAATCACTGATTCAATCATTCCAGCCTTCTATGTGGCTGATTTACTGGAATATATTTTGGTCGGTAAATCGGAGTTCCACGGCCATCTCTCGCATTTCTCTCATCCATAATTTGCGCACATATTCCCGCAACCCTTGCCCATCCAAAGAATGTAGTGTAATACTCGGGTTTACGGAATCCAATCGCATGCAATAGAGAACCACTGCCCAAATCTACATTCGGATATGGATTTTTGATTTTTGGATGTTCTTTGAGAATAGGTGGAACTACCTCTCTAAGGGTTTTGACAATTCTATAATTTTCATCTTCAGGACAAACTTCTGCACCAAGTCCAATTAGCAATCTTGCTCTTGGATCTTCAGCCCTTAGAACGCCATGTCCGAAACCGAATATAGGTCGCTTTGCGGCTAATTCTGCCCTTACGAAGGCCTCTATTTCATCGGGGTCATCAGTTCCAATTCTTTGTACGAACTCTAAACATGCTTGGTTTGCTCGACCATGAAGTGGCCCAGATAGAGCATTCATTGCGGATGCAATAGATGCGTATACTGTAGCACGACCACTAGCAACTGCCTTTCCTGTAAATGTAGAGAGGTTACCGCCACCATGATCAAGATGGAGAATGAAGAAGAATCTCAGAACTCTATTCATCTTCTCGGCTTCTTCACCAGTCATACCAAGCATATGAGTGAAATTCTCAACCAAACCGAGTTCTGGTTTACTCGGCTGAAGGTTTTCTTTTTTGCCACCCCTCAAGAGGAAAATACGCGCCATCAATTCAGGCATTCGTGCGATTAGATTCATCGAATCTGTCCGTACATCTCCAGTTGTATCTGCAGCACCTAGAGCCATTATCCCCATAGATAACCAATCCATAGGATGACCACTGCCTGGTGTTAGTGACTCTAGCACACGCAGAGCCCCGGTTGGCATTTCCATGGCTCTGTGAGCAAGTTCGGTTCTGAATGCTTCAGATTCTTCTTCAGTTGGTAATCTCTTGTTCATTAGAAGATAAATGACATCCTCTTCTTCAAGATTAGCAAGGTCTTCTACAGGATAGCCAACGTAGTGGACTCCTTCTGTTGGATCTACGAATGAGGTTTTACAAGTACCCACAGGAATACCTCGCATTCCACTATCTAGATGTCCCTCTGTAATCGTGAATAACGAATCATCTTCAGTCATCCCACACCCCTCCTATCGATTGTACTCGGCAGGGAACTGGTCATAATGTCTGCGTCCGTGGCAGCAAGAGAGTGAGAGGCGATGAATGGTCAACAACCAAGGCCTCATGACCCAAAATTAATGGGTTGGGATGAACTTGATAACGAACAAAAAAAATTGTTTATTGAAGGGTGCGAATTATTTGATGAAGGAAAATTTTGGCATGCTCATGAATCCTGGGAAGACCTATGGAAATCACTCAAGCCTCTAGGGAAACCGATTGAAACCGATGCGATACAAGGTATTATTCAAATTGCAGCATTATTGTACAATTATGAAAGAAAGAAAATTAGAGGAGTTGTAAATATGGCCTCTAAATTACGCACCCGATTATCCGGTATTGAACATGGAATTTGGGGCGTAGATGTAGCAGATTTACGCGTCTCATTAATCCCGTTCATCAGAGATGCTTCCGAAACTATTCCTAAGTGGAACTTGAGAACTACTTCAGTCCATATCAATTTGCAAAAATAATCAATTTCCAACTAAAAACCACATTTTTTCATAGGAACCGTATTAGAACTCGATTCTTGCCGGCGCACGATGGCTGGCTGGCGTGGGGTGCTGGAAGGTCTCGATGAAGACCATCGGATCATGCTAGAAGGAGGTTCACTTAGTCAGTTATTCCTAAGGTATCCGTTGACGATTTGCCATCCCATTTTTGTTGGAATGGTGTATGGTGTTCTAGCAAGTTTAACTCTGATTGTCCCATTTGCTTATGCCGGTTGGGAAGATTCTAATGGTCTAGAAAGTACAATGGTCGATTGGGGAGAGATTAGTCTAATCCTATGTGCGATGACTGCAAGCTTAGGAGGATTCTCTTTGCTAATTTCTGGTATGTTCAAGCGCCCACCTATTCGACTTGAAAATCGCAGAAGATACCTTTTCCCTGTACCCTTTATCGGATTGCTCCTATTGACCTGGGCAATGATTGGGGATGCACCTGATTCAGTAAGTAGTGTTGGATGGTTCCTAGCAATTTTACCTGGCCCACTTTACATTCATCTCTCCTATGCCCCAAGATGGAGGATGCTGGACCGCATAGACCGGGGTTTGGAACCATTTGATGGAATGAAAACAACAATCGCCCCGAATAACTCAAAAGAGCCTGAGAATCTAGATGATGAAGATCTAGAAGAAGTGGTTTCTGAAGCATAGACTGACTTGAAAATTTAGTCGAGTTTGATGTAATTCACCTGAGCTACCGCAACTAGATTATTCTCAGAATCATAAAGTTCTGCTTCAGAGAGACTCATCGTTCTACCGGCTTTAATCACCCTAGCGACGCAGCGAACATCAGTATTGCAGGGTCTTAGAAATCTTATGTTAAAGTCGGTAGTAGCGACTTTTGCTTCTGAGCCGATTACGGTGAGAATGGCCCAGCAAGTTACCGTATCAGCAATTGTTCCTAGCAATCCACCGTGGAACGTCTCGAAAATTCCATCCCATTTCTTAGCCCTGGGAACATGACCTTCGCATTCGCCATTATCTAGGCGAAGTATTTCCATTTTCAGCGTCTCAATAATCGGCACAGAATGAATTCTCTTCATCATCGCATCAATTTGATTATCGGATAAAGTAGAAGTTTCAACCATCCAACCACCTCAGATTAAACCGAGATTTTTCCCCACATTCTCGATAATACGGAGAACTTCATTCAGATCATCTCTGGTTAAACCAGCAGACATTTGTGTCCTGACTCTAGCCTTATCTCTAGCAACCATCGGGAATGTGATCGCGCCAGCCATTACGCCTTCTTCTGCTAAAGAGTAAGATAGCGCCTTTGCATTTGCAGATTCTCCGCACATTACAGGAATAATTGGAGTCTCAGAAAGACCCGTGTCAAAACCTAATGATTGCAATTCCTCTCTGAAATAATTTGTATTTTCCCAAAGCCTTGCATGATGCTCGGGTTCTGCCATCAAAACCTCAACAGCAGCTTTCTGAGCGGCTGCAACTCCTGGTGGCTGGCTACCTGAAAGTAACCAGGAACGAGAATGGTTCAATGCATGCGTTCGAACATCCTCTGAACCAGCGACAATTCCTCCCTGTACCCCTAGAGCCTTAGAAAACGAACCAACCTCGAAATCTACTTTTCCTTGCAATTTGAAGTGATCAACGATTCCCGCGCCACCTTCGCCTAGAACCCCCTCCCCGTGGCAATCATCAACGTATACCATCGCGTTGTATTCTTCAGCCAGAGATGAAATCTCATCCAATGGGGCAATATCACCGTCCATTGAGAATACACCATCTGTGATAATCAACTTTCTATCTGAATTAGAGTGCTCATTCAGAACCGCCTCCAATGCACCCATATCATTGTGAGAGTATACTGCGCGTTGGGCCTTTGTTAAACGAACTCCATCAATAATTGAACCATGGTTCAGTTCGTCACTAATTATCACATCCTGTTTTCCCTGAACCAATGTTGGAATTAAACCAACATTGGCAGTATAACCCGCTGAGTAAATCAAAGATGCTTCTACACCCTTGAATTCAGCTACCTTTTTTTCAGCCTCTAAGTGAATATCCATGGTCCCAGCTATTGCGCGAACAGAGCCACTTCCTGCACCATATTTTGTCGTGGCATCAATCATTGCCTGGACTATTTTGGGATGGTTTGTCAAATTCAAATAATTATTTGCTGAGAGCATGATTGTTGATTTACCATCCATTGTCACTCGTGGCTGATTAGCCGATTGGAGAGTGGGAGGGTTCCATTCCAAACCCTGTTCTTTTAGCGCCTCAAAGCGCTCCTTCATCCACGAGGTGTCGCCGCTCACGTACTTGGCAGGTCGACTGCGTTGATGATTTAATCGGAGTAGCGTGCTAACTTCGCCGACGACTCTTTCAGCACCAGCAGACTTCACCGGGTATGGGTAGTGGGACCCCGACTGTGACAATTCTTGGAACAGCACAGGATGGAGGGGTCCCTCAAGCAGGATGTGGATGCCCAAATTGTAATGCGGCATTTGAAAATCCTGAGAGAGTTCGATTCCCAGTGTCTCTAGGAGTTATCGATAATAAAGGCGGGAAACATCTCATAGAAGCGACTAGGGCTCTACCAGAACAATTGAAAATCTGGGCAGATACCTGTGGATATGATAATCCGATTAGGCCAGATACTGTTCTACTGACACACGCTCATCTAGGTCACATAGAGGGTATTGGGCAATTCGGGAAAGAAGCCATGGGGTGCCAAAATCTCACACTGGTTGCTAGTGAATCGGTAATTTCAATTCTTCAAAATAAGAAGTTAATGGCACCATTTTCAAACACAGATTTTACCTCAGAAGAATCCCTTAAATTTGAAAAAGGAGGAATTGTTTTTGATTTCATACCAGTTCCTCACAGGGATGACACTTCTGATACTCATGCAATCTTAGTTTCTGGAGAAAATAAACGAGTGCTATTCCTTCCCGATCATGATGATTGGGATCAAACCTTGAAATCGGTGGGGCATACTAATCCTAGGGATTGGTTTCAGTCAATGGGGGCAACTCATGTCTTACTAGATGCAACCTTTTGGAATGGAGAAGAGTTGCCCGGACGAGATATGAAAGATGTACCTCATCCTACAGTAGAAGACACGCTTGAAAGAATTCAGGAAAGTGAATTAGAAGGCCCGGAAATAATTTTCATTCATCTAAACCATACTAATCCGCTGAATAAGCCAAATAGCAAACAATCTCGTATGGTTGAATCTGCAGGTTGCAAAATTGGCCATAGATGTTGGAGTATTGAATTGTAGGGCGAAATACTGATGCTTATTTGTAATGGGTTCGACGCGTAGCCATGGAACTGTCTGGGACAGTCACCAGTGGCCTTGGTAGAGCTCATGTTTTCATGGCTCAGAGTCACTATCAAGAGCAGTTCAAAACAGTTCTAGGGTCAGGGGCATGGCCGGGAACTCTCAATGTAGACATCCTAGAAGACGAAATCAATACCTATCAAAAATTGAGAGTTATAGCCGGATTGGAGCAAGGTGAAAATTCCTCAGAGACCGAATCAATCAGAATCGCTGGATTTGAAAGAGAAGGTAGGTCTTTTGGTGGTGCAACTGCTTTCCCTGCAAGTATTTCATCAGACGGTGAGCATTGGATAAATTGTGCAATTTTAATCCCCGATTTAACAAGACATACAGAAACCGCCGAAGTGATTTCGAGTTCTTTCCTTCGAGAAAGATTACCTTGTTCTGATGGAGACTTGGTTACCTTACGTCTTGGATAAGTCTCAGCCATTCTCTCTCTAGAATGGAGCTATTTTCCATTCTAGCTAGGTTCAACCATTGTTTGTGAGCCCTTTTTTCTTCTGGGGGTATACTGATTCCATCGATGATTTTTGGAACCTCGAAATTATGAGGGAATTCAGGATGCCCGAGAGACCATAGAATAAGACCGTCTGCTGGTGCTAGACCGAAATCGAATGATTCCTCTGGTTTTTCCAAAGCTAATGCTATTTCATTTAATTCAATATCATTCTTTGCAACTCTATGTAGTGAAGAAGCAATACGACGAATCTGATTCCACAAGAATGATTCTGCAACTATTGTAAATCCAACAATTCGACCTGAATTATCTAGCCAAGGTTGGCATGATTCAATAGTGCGAATAGGGCTTCTAACGGGATCGAGTCTACAGAAATTAGTGAAATTATGCTCGCCTACAAAGAGGTCGCATGCTTTCCTGAATTTCTCGTATTCTATATCGGAAGGCCAACTTGGAATCATTTCTAAACGATAGATATAGAGTCTTTTTTCAGCGAGTCTCGACCTCGTACCTTCAGGAACTCTACAAGCGTTCCAGACCACTAGATCTTCGGGTAAATGGTCATTTAATGCAGAAACAAGAGAGGACTCATCGATAACATTAGCAATATCCTTTGGAAGAGATATTGTAGCCAAATTCATCCTTACGCTGACCCCTGAGTCCGTCCGACTAGACATCTCAAGACAGGATTCAGACCACCATCCTAATCTTTCGATAGCGTGTTTTAGTTCGCCTTGGACAGTTCGAACGTCTGGTTGAATTTGTGAACCATGAAATTTACCACCATGGTAGCCAAAGGCGACCATCATTAGGTCGCTATCCACATCGAACCCTCTTCATTCTTCGAGTCCAAGGTACTCAATTGCCTCTTCAGCAGATGAAAAACCTAGGCCTAGAAGAGCGAATGTTACTGCTTCAGAGATGTATTGTCTTGCAATCGGCGCACTCCTATCGAAGTTAGTCTTGAGATCTATTGCCTCAATCAATCCTCTGGCTGCCTCGTAGAGATGGAAGGAAACATCGGTTTCATCCGAGGCTTTTCCGATTTCAACCAACTTGTGTAGTTGCCTAACTGCCATAGGAATTCTGTCGAACTCTACCAAAGCATTGGCGTATGCTGCATTGTAGTCCGCATTATCTGGAGCCATGCTCGCTGCTCTTCGAAAATATGCATTGATTTGACCCTCGTTAATTCGGTCGTTTCCTTTGTCATCTAGGTTACCGTTCTCTTGTATGTCAAATAATGCAGCTTCCGCCCATCCATGGTAACCTGCAGGGTCGTCAGGGTTGGAATCGATATATCCCTCGAATACCGACATAGCACCTGCATAGTCTCCGCTTGTAATCAGTTGAGCCGCTTGTGTGACTACCTCTTCTGCACTCATCTCTATTCCCCGGGTAACCCTCACCGCAATACCTGTTATGAACGGTGCGGCGTAAACTCCCGCAAATCATCAATGATTAATTCAGTATACCCCAGGCATGTTCCGCATTGCCTCTAATCCACTCATAATCATCAATAGAACGCAAACCTTTCTCATCCAGAATTGCAATTTTCTCAATTTCAAGAGGATATTCATTGTAGGTCAAGTGACTTACGAAACCTGCTCGAGTAGGTTGGTCAAATACCCATCTTGCACGGGATGTTGCCCTAACATGAATAGAAACTTGAGTCCTCCCATTCCAGACCTTTATCTTGAATCTAGGAAGTAAATTCCCCTGTTCATCTCTGAGTGCATTTTCTCCTTCTTGGCGTTCTAATTCGACTGTACATCGCTTGAAATTCTCAGTTCGATTCCTATTTGCGTCATGAAATAAACCCGAACCGGCATTTGGTGACCGGAAGAAATCACGCATTGACCAAGGTGTGTCGTCTTTCATCGTAAACGAAGGAGAAACGTGAGGCATGAACCAGTCTAGATAAGAGCCATCATCAAAATGTAACATCCCCCAAAACCAAGGTACACTAGGAGCTTGAACCCCTACCTTTTGGATGTATGCTGAACCCTCAACTTCTTCTCCATCAATATTCAATTTCGCTTTCATTCCGTGCACTCTTTGGATATCATAACCCATATTCAAACCGAACACATTATTCTTGTATTTCGCAGTACTTGGCTGCTCCCACCAAGGAAGCATTTCTACGCTGAAATCTTTGGGAGAACCTTCCCTGACTTTTTCTGAATCACTAGTTAGATTTAGCCAAAAAGAACGGCGGCCTGGGCGCAATCCAAAAGATAAATCCTCAGAGGTTAGAGGTACAACTGCGCCTGCTCCCATCCCTTTCTCTTTTGCTTCACCAGGCCAAAGTGGGTGCTTATCGTCTATAGAGGCCATTCTACACTCTTTCATTAGTAGCGGCTCATACATTTTGTTACCATCATACCACCATGCACAAACCATTCCTGACATCACAGACCCTCCATCTTCGTCAACCAGCATTCTTGCCTTGGGTATCCACCAGTGGTCGCTGACTCTAATTGCAGGAGTTTCCTTAGACGACCAAAGTACCATCAATTGCCTAGAACGTTCTGGATTTATTGGGTCTGGAACCAGAACCAATACCCACCACCACCACCAAGAAAGACGATTGATCGGAGGCAATACATCAAAGCGCCAGAATTTACTAAAATCACCCTCTATTCTTTCCATTAGAGGTCACCTACTAACTTCACATTATCTCTCGACGTTTGAATTGACGCTGACCAAACAGAATCATCAATGATGTAATCATCATCAATACAATTACCGATAGCAAACCAGATACAAATGGACTTTCAGTTCCAAGTGTATGAACAGGAGGATTCCAGAAAGCCGTTATTCCCGAAGGTAGTTGGAAAGCAGTTGCAATTAGATGCATTTCTATGGTATTTGGCCATACTATTAGCACAATTGAATCGATTAATTGCAACGTCCAATGAGAGACCGAAAGAACGGGAATAAATTCAGCCCCACCAAGAGTAAGTACTGCCATAACAAACTCATACACACCAATTACCAATGCAATGTAAACACCATATCTTGCGGACAAAAGCCCGAGTGTATTGAATATCGCCCCGTAGGCTGCGAGTGCTAGTATCGTAGCGAAGGCGATACCTAACCAGACAATTACATCTTTCAATCTAAATATTGAATCACCAGGCCCTAGGGAGGCTGTAACCAAACCCATGAATAGTGACATAATTAGTACGAATCCACCCGCTACGATAAGATAACCCAGAATTCTGTAAGTGATGAATTCACCACGGTGGATTGGTTTAGAAAGAAGATAGTGCAAAGTACCATTTTCCGTTTCATCTCTGACCAATCCCAAGGCTAGGAAAAGTGGTAAGAAAATTCCTAAAATCATCACAAAGGCGATTTTCCCGGTACCGATAATGAATGCTCGATGTGCATCTTCGTAGGCTAGATTTTCTTCGCTTGGGTCCTCATCAACATTATTGTCCGGGTATATTCCTACCACGTTTCCATTAGAATCAAGAATCCATTGAACATCGCAATCTATACCATTTCCATTACCATCGGGGTCATGTCTATTTTCCCACCACCACTGAGGTTCTGGTTCGCCTGGCCAACCGATTCGTAAACAATCTCCATCATCATCGAATCCATTTATTTTATTTGGATCTCCAGTCCAATCTATGTCATCTTCATCGATGTAATTCGATGCTGGTTCCGGTTCAACATAGAATACATCCTCCATGTAACCCCAAACACCACCCCATCCTTCTTGGGTCCTAAATGTACCATTACCAGTGAAGGATGCTTCATGGACAAGTATGGAATTTTCTGACAATGAGCAGCCACTACCCCAATCTAGCCAAAAATCATCGAACATTTCCCCTTCTGGACAATCATCTAGATTGGAGACATCAAGGAATACATCTCCTCCAATCGGATTATTTTCTATCCAATTGTAAGTAAATGTCCCAGTTACGTATCTCCAAGTGTGGTTTCCTGAATGTTGTCCTACGCCCCCCCACTCAAAGTAATCTTCTTGTACAAAATCTCCAGAACCAGGGAAAGAGAATGGATCGTTTGCATCACTGCCATACTTGTATTCCTGTCCCGCAGGATAACCATCTCCATCCCAATCATGAGAATCATTATCGTTGTCGATTGGTTCCCAACCATCTCTTACTCCTCCAATAAACAATGCAAGTAAGCAAACCAGCAGTAGGAAGCTTACTGCCAAGACTACCCAGGTAGAAAGTCGATTTCTCAATTGACGTATGGTGAGTTCTGTAATCGCTCCAGCCTTTCTATCGAGCCTAGTCCATACAGTCTCAGAAAGACCTCTGCCTTGTCTATCCATCATGAAGTACCACCTACAAGATATCCAAGTAAAGCCTCAAGATTATCATCTGGATTCTCAATCGAAGTGATTTTCAATCCAGATTCTACTATCACTCTCGGCAATACACTGTGTGCTGCGGATAGGTCATTAGTCAATACCTCCAAAGCACCTTCTTCTGCGAACCTAACTCCATAGACTGGGTCTTCAGGGACAAAGTGTTCCGCAAGCTTTCTGGGATTTTCTGTTCGAATCAATATTCTATGCGGATGTTTGTCGAGCAAATCACGAATTGCATGTAGGTTTCCTAATGCTAGCAATCTCCCATTATGGAGGATAACAATTTGCTCTGTAATTCTTTCAATTTCATCCAAAATATGGCTTGATACTAACACCGTTTTTCCTTGAGTACCCAAATCTCGGATAACGCTCATTATGCTAGTCCTGGCTATAGGATCGCAACCATGCAAAGGTTCATCCAGAATTATCAAATCAGGGTCATGAACCAAGGCGTGAGCAATTTTGACTCTCTGCCTCATACCTTTACTATACTTGCCAATTTCCTTATTTTGAACGTCTGCGAGGCCTACGAACTCAAGTACGTGTGATGCCCTATCACTTGCCTCTTCTCTAGTCATACCATGTAGACGAGCTAAGGTTGAAACAAAGTCATGTCCGGTCATCCAATCATACAACTTCTCAGTCTCAGCAACATAACCAACTCTACGATAGGGAGCAGTGCTTTCCCAGGGATCAACGCCGAATAATCGAACATTACCACTGCTTGGTTTCAACCGCCCCATTAGCAATTTGAAGAGAGTGGATTTTCCAGCACCGTTTGGACCTAGAATTCCCGTAACCCCTCCATCTATTGCTAATGATACTTCGTTGAGTCCTATGACCTGCCCATACCATTTTGAGCACTTGTCAATAACAACGGCTGGAGTGGCTTTTGTACTCATTCACGAGTCACCTCCAGTGAACGAACTCTAGTGACAAGCAAACCGATTGAGGCTGCGTTGTAGAGTAAAATCGAAATTATTGATAAAGCCAATGAGTGTTCATAATTTGCAGGGATTCCTACTAACCATTGACCAAAGTGAGCAAGGGAATCATACGGACTCAGGACGTAAAACACTGTAGTTTCAAAGATTAATTCTATCATTAGCGCGACTAGTTTGGTACCGAAGATAATCGCTAGGAAACCTATTGCAGCAAAGAAGCGGCTCTGACTAACGCTTGATAGAGCCATGCCGATTGAAGTGTAGGTAATAACCAAGAGAACCCCGGCAATTAAACCGCCTAGGAATATTGGAAGTGTATCGATTAGGTAAGCCCATCCTTCTCCGTTGAAAACTATCGCTGAGGTATAGTAAAGCATGTATGAAAATACGATTACGAATCCAAGAACTACTGCAGATGAAAGGTATTTCATCGCTGTATAATCGAATCTTGTAACAGGGCGTGAGAAGTAGATCGCACTCGTTCCATTCTTTCTATCATCAGAAATCATTCCACCGACTACCAATGCCGTCAGAAGCGGCCACATACACAGATTTCTTGGGAAGTAACCGAGTACTTGTCCCCAAAGGTTGTATCGATTAACACCCCACATACGATTTAGCCAATCAGAACCCTCTCCTCCAGAAATTGTCACAGAAAGGAAAATCATTGCAATCGGAGTGAGAGACGTGAGGAATATTACTAAGATTGAAAGTCGAACAAAAGGATTGTAGTGTCGATGTCCAGTACCTTTGAACAGGCCATATACGTGATGTCTGAAGATAGCATAATTTCTTACCCAACGAGGACCTAATTCTCCATTCCATGGGCGGTAAATTTGCTCGTATAGTACTCCCATTGAGGCTTTGCGGGCAACAATTGCCTTTGCATCATCATCACCATCACCGGCACCATACGCAACCTCCATTCGAGTCTGACCTAATTCGGGTTCTACTGTATCTGCAGATTGATTTTCAAATGACTCCGAATCTGCCAAATTTTCATTGTTGGAATCTTCTGTAATCATCTTATTCACCTCCAACATGCTCTGAAGTCATCAATTCTGATGTACCCTTTACCCTGGCGCCTAATTGATCCATTATCAAGAGGAAAATATCTTCCAAATCAGGCTCATATTCCTTTAATTCGCGGATTTGTACCTCTGATTTAGCGGCAATGGAAATGATCCTTTCAATCGTATTCTTATCTTGGATGGTTACTCTCATCACCCTACCCATTCGTCTAACTTTCAGGCCATTTGAAATCAAGGCTTCTTCCATTTTTGAGGCCCCTCCCCAAATTACCGCCTCGACCTCTTTCTCGATTTGATTTGCGAGATCTGCTATTGGCCGATTAATCACAATTTGACCCTTGTGAATCATTACAACTCGGTCACATACTTCCTGAACATCATCCATAACGTGGCTGGACATCAGAACTGTACCTCCACCCTCATCAACAGTTCTTCTAAGCGTCTTGAGCATGAATTCCCTTGAGCGTTGATCTAGCCCATTGGTTGGTTCATCACAGATTAGAATCTCAGGGTCATGAACGATTGCGCAAGCGAGTTTGGTTGCTTGCTTCATTCCTGTGCTAAAGGATTCAATCTTCCTGTATCTTTGATCTCTAAGCCCTACGTATTCCAACACCTCGTGGGCTCTCTGCATTGCCGCTGCTGGGTTCATTCCTAGAAGTTCACCAGCGTATCTTACCTGGTCAATTGCATTCAAGTCAGGATCCAAAGAGTCATACTCGGGCATGTAGCCAATCCTTGACCGAATAATGTCACCTTGAGTTTTGATATCGTAACCCAGAACACTGCCTTCTCCAGATGTGGTCGTAATCAATCCAAGAATGCATTTGAAAAAAGTCGACTTACCTGCGCCGTTTGGACCTAGGATTCCAATTGCTCCTTGAGGTATCTGGACATCTACATCTTCGAGAGCAAGGTGCGGCCCGTACATCTTGCGTAAATCACGCGTTTCGATAACGAATGCCTCACTCAATAAATCGACTCCGGCTGACGACTCCCTAGGGGAGTCGGCTGGATGTGAGGGCTGGAATCACTTGAATGAATCCCCGTCGCAATTGCAATTGTTCCGTAGGATTACTTCAATGCTCCATCTCGAACCTTTACTGCAATACCCTTGTCGAAGAATGCCATGTCATCAGCAGTAGCATTAGCTACTCCATGTGCTACCAATTCACCTTTGGTGCTAACAACCAAACATGGTTGACCGACGATTAGGTGAGAATCAGCACCGAGAACGAAGCCATGGATCACATTGCGCCCTTTTCCAACAAACGGAATCGCATCATCCATCAACAAAACACGAGGCACGCCCGGATGGTCCAACTCGCTAGATGTTTCACCCTCATCAAATCTAGGCGGCGAAGTTGGATTCAATTGATGTAATTTTTCTGCGCCAGCCAAAGTAAGCGAGAGAGCACCATCTTGCAAGCGAGGCGATAAGCAATGTATCCCTTCGAAGTTGATATTTACCATACGGTCAGTTCGAGAGCGACGAACGGTCATTTTCTTGGTAAAATCACAAGAATATGAGGGGGAAACCCCACAAAATAATGATAATTTATCGACGATTGTACATTGGTCAATCCAGTCACGGATTTTGGTTCGATATTCACCGCCAGCTTCTTCCTCTGGATCAGGTTGACAAACATGGATATCCAGAGGTAAATCCGCAACACCAAGGTCTTCCAACCAAGCATCGATTTCATCCTCATCAAGGATCATATTCCAGAAGTCCTCTGGACACTCCACATGACACCATGGCGATACATCTTCAAGAGAGAATGGAATTAGGCCAACGGGAGTCGAAATTAGTACGATTGAACGTGGTTCTTCCGCTAGTGCGGAAATAGCTGAACCTAATGCAGAATCGCGCCATGGAGGCGCTGCTCCAGATAGAATTACTACTCTTTCAGCGGCATCATTTGAGCCATCCCACCAAGAACCTGGGCGCCTCCATCTCATAGCCAATAAGGCATTCAAATGAAGTAGATGAGGACGACTATCAATATCGTCAGAAATGTGCTCAGCAGAACCTCTGACCGGGTTGGTAGAGGCTATCGTTCTGAGAGCGCTTTCAGCAACAGGCCCTTCTTCTGTTTCTTGCAATTGTTCCAGGACCCATTCGAAGGCCTCTCGAAGTCTAGCATTTGCATGACTTCGTTGCTCAGCTAATTGCCAAATTGTTCCGTTTCTTACAGCCTCTCTACATCTCGCTAGTTCTGCTTGAGTCACCTCTAGGTTGTGGTGAGCCAAGAGAGTTGATCGCTCATCCCTTTCCATCTCACGAACTTCATTTGGAGTGTATGGAAATAGTGCTGAAGAACTATGAGGCCATTCAGTCAAATCTCCCAATTTGACTGTTCCATTTGGAGTCAATAGTCTGTCATCTCTTGCAAATAAAGCGTATGCTGCGGAATCGAAGAGGTCCACACCTAAAGCAATGCACATAGGGAATAGAATTGGATGGCCGCAACCAAACATGTGAATTGGTCGATTTGGCGGAATTGTTGACCTAGCAGAAAGAAGGATTCGAAATAATTCTAGATACCTCTGTTTTTCCATCAGAGGCACTATACCTCCAATTGGGTGTACTGCAAAGCCTCTATGCTCTCCTGAAACTTCTCCCATTAAAGCCCCTGCTTGAGCCCTTAGGTCATCGTGAAGGCCACCTTGAACAGGTCCATTCAGGAGCATATCTTCTCCAGCGGTATTCAGAGAAACCATTGCGCGATTTGCTGTTTCTTCTACCGCATGCTCAAGTTCTTCTCGTGACATATCGGGTCGGCCAAATACATCTAGCATGGTGCCGATATCTACTCCGATTTTCTTTTGAAAATCGACTATTTCCTCCACACCTACCTCTACATCACCATACACATAGGATTGGAAAGTTCCAGAATCTGTTACAATCACCCCTGGGAAATCTAGCAAGGAATGTATTCCATTTTCGAGTGCAGGTTCACGCAACTTGTCGTGTTTCCAAGTAACGTAGGAGTTGGTAATTAGGCCATTCACTCGATATTTTTCCCACATCTCTCGGGGTTCAATGGTACGAATATTGGGATTAATCACGGGTAGTAACATTGGAGTTTCTAAAACTCCGTGTCTTGTGAATAACTTACCCAGCCTAGCGGCCCCATCCCTTGCAGTAACCTCGAACTTACCGAGGTCCTGATCGCGACAGGGTTCTGGATCTGGCCGCTTACTCACAACCCTGCTGCGAAGCGCTTCGGTCATCAATCCTCGCTCGCGCGAGAGATGACTGTAAGTTGCACTTGACCATTCTCAAGACTCATTTCAACCGAGTCGCCATCATTGATTGCTAGAGTCGGATCATCATCAAAACCATGGGCATAAGGAAGGGCCAAAAGGCTAGCAGCTGGAAGAGTAAGTGGACAAACGTCTCGATTGATAATTCCCTTCGGGCCTTTACCCGTGTAAATCAAACCCATGAGCACGAATGGAGCAACTGTGGAGCCAGAACCTTTCGGATAGATTAGGATTGTATCTTCAATTGGCACACCATCTAGAGGGTGTCCTGGTTCTTCGATTACACCAGAATCCCTATTGACATATCCCAGATACGTGATTGGGACATCAGTAACCATTGCTTTTCCAGTAATTGTCCAATCTGTCTGACTAGGAAGGCCATTTCCATAGAGAGTTGTCGCACCGGTTTGATACGTTTTATTTGAGGCCAGAGGTTTTGCTTTCTTTCCATCCAATACAGGGCGTGGACCTTCAGACAATGATGGGCTGAACGCATGAGCGACACACTCTTCGATTGGTGCGACACTTGTTGGTAAACGATTCAAACCACTCTTGAGGTAATGTTCTGCTTTCAATGAATTTGTAAGTATGTGATTGTATTTTGTACGATTGTAAGGAGTAACCTCAGGGCAGGTATCTTTCAGAACTAAGGCGCCTGCTTCCTCTAACAAATCCACAGTTCCATCGGCTTGCAGTAATTCGTAATTGTAGCCACTTGTGAAAACCCAAAGACGACTATCTTGAATTTTCCGACCTAATTCCATGTGTGAGCGAACCGCTGCTGCAGTCGCTCTTGCCTCACCAACACTTGCCTGAGGACAACCAATTACTACGAGGTCAACCGTGCCGGTTGGAGCCAACTCCGCGTATCTTTCAGCAAGGTCATCTTCAGCAAAGATAAGTTCACCTTCGAATTGAGGCACTTCAGGGGCGTCTACAGTTAGTCCATCAGCCCAGAGCATTGGACAACCATAGTTCGCTGCTGCGGCAGTCAATGCCTTCCGCTCCTCAAATCCTGCAGTAGTTGGTAAGCCAACTATTCTGGGCATGAATCCCCAAGGAAGATTCCATTCCGGTTTGATTTGCATTCCAATCCAGTCACCTAGTACCGACCAATCAGCAAGATTCTCCATAGAAGCTTCGACTGTGACTAGAATATTCGGTATTCGATTCGATTCGAGATGTAGCCCCCACAGTGGAGCCCAACCAGTTAGAGCAGTTGCTAGGGCAGATAGCCCAGATTCGCGGTTCGTCATTAGAGAAGTATAGGAGTTAGAGTAACACACAGCATTCGATTCAGCCCAAGAACCAATACCGGATTCCATTTCTACTCCACGATCATATGGGGTACAAGAAAGCGTGGCATCTATTCCTAATTCTGAGTAAGCGTGGATAATTTCGAATTGATGTTCAAGGAAATTTTCATGATCGATCCCCATTTCTTCAATCTGTTCTCTATCGCAACCTGCTGAATTCAATGTGGTTGGAATGGATACCGTACCTTCTGGGTCACCGGAGAGGTCAGAAAGGAAGCGCCTCAAACCATGCCCACCAGTAATCACGCTGACACCAGAAACGTGAGCATGGGCGCATCGTGTAAATTGGGAAGCACCCGCAGATGCGGCCAAATCTACAACCAATCTTGCAGCCTTTTGCTTAGTAGGGCCATGCTCTGCGTTGAGCATCGATTGTAGTTCAGGAGGTATCTCCACACTTATGCCGCGACGGCGACACTCCTTCAATTCGTTGGGGAAAATATCCCGAGGTTATGCAATCGTTAGCGAATAATGATTGATTCAACAACAACCAGATTCTCTGAAAGGAGCGGTAATGAATTCAACCCTATCTACATCTTTTGTATTCTTGAGGCTATTCACCATATCTCGTACTGCGCTTGCTTTCCCGTTCACTTGCATTGTGTCTACGCATGTGTGACTCTGACTTAGACAATTATGAGAGTATGATGTGATATTGAAGTCCTTTGAGTGCCTTAGTTCTGCTAACTTATTTTCAACATGGTGTTGGAAATATACTACAGCAGTGCCTTCGATTTGCTGTTCAGCATCCATCGAGTCAAGATCACCTCTAAGTGATGAATCTGCAAAATGAAGACTTGCATCACGGAGGAACATACTTCGATTTTTGTATCCTGTTTGTTGAATGAAATCGTCAAGCCTACTAGCGAACTCTTTGTCAACACTAAATGTGATAATTTGACTCATAATTTAGCGGATAAGGTATTTTTTAATAATAATTTCTCAATCTATAATTATTAGGTTTGATTAAATATCTAATATATTGCCGGACCTCCCATGCAAACAGCGTTGACGATGGCCGCCATCACACTTGTAATCGGCTTAGCTTTTGGAATAATACCGATTAAAGGGTCTCCATTCAATGACCAAAAACGATTGAAAAATATTACAGCAATTGCTTCGGGGATAATCATCGCCTCGGCGCTATTGGTAGTTGTTCCTGAAGGATTTGAATTAGCTAGTGAAAATCATGATGACCACGGAGATGAAAGTCATAGTGAGGATGGTGAGTTGGCTGGTTCTGTGGCGCTTGTCATCTTAGAAATGCAGCATGGTGACATCAATGCTTCTACAGCAATCGAAGAAATTGAAGAATTGTTAGGAGGCCATTACTCGCACAATGATGGTGAACATGAAGAAGAGGAAGATGGCGAGCATGAAGAAGAACTTGGAGAGTCATTATCCAGCAGCATTGAACACGTAATTGAGGAATTTGAGGCAGGTGAAATTAATGCTAGTACGGGTGTTGAGGAAATTGAAGAGTTAATCACCTCACACAATCATGGTGAAACCCATAATGATATCGACCATGAAGAAGAGGAAATGGCAATCGCAGTTTTCGGTTTTGCCATTCTTATGGGATTCCTTGTGATGTTACTACTTGAGGCAAGCGGGGCAGGGCATGCCGTCCATGAAGAACATCACGACCACAGCGAAGATCACGGTCATTCGCACATTTATCACCATAAAATAGGGTGGACCTTAGTTATCGGCTTATCCCTTCATGCGGCTGTTGATGGACTTGCAATAGGAGCTGCAATTGCTTCAGGAGAATCGGCCTTGACCACTGCAGTTGTTGCTGCAGTGTTGATTCATAAAGCACCAGCAGCATTCAGTTTAGGTGTCTTCTCCTCACACGAAAGGGATAGTGAACGAGATGCCATAAGGGATATTGCGTTATTTGCAGTAGCAACGCCAATTACTCTGATTCTATCTTACCTACTTCTGACTGATATTGAATCAACAACGCTTGGTTTGCTAATGTTATTTTCTGCGGGTTCATTCCTATACGTAGCTACTGTGGATACCTTGCCTGACATACACAATCCTGTGGATGGTCGTGCAACTGTGATTCCAATGTTGATCGGAGTGGCGATAGTTGGTTTACTTCTGATTATGGCAACTCAGATGGGCTGGTTGGACCACGGTCATTGATATGAGCGCTGTCTCTGCGCCTCAATCGCTACCGCTGACAACGGTGCTTGTAAATTGAAAGATGGGACAAAACCTGTCATTGGTATCTTGATGACTTCGTCAACTGAAGATAATACTTCATCGCTGATGCCTTCTCTTTCTCCACCAACGATTAGAATCACATTACCAGTCAAGTCTACTTCCCAAGGTGTCTTTTCCCCCACATCTTCTACTGCGATAATTCTGAATCCTGCCTGTTTAGCAGAATGAATAGATTCAATTGCGTTGCGCCAGAAAACTGGAATGAAGCGATGTGCTTTCATGGAAGCGCGTTTCGCCGCACTTCTTTCTTGATTATTCAACGGCCCATCTATGATCACGGCATCTGCTCCGGAGACTTCTGCAGTCCGTATACAAAAACCGATGTTGACTGGATATTTTGCTCCGTCAAGCATCCAAATTAGACCGCCGGATTGGAGAACTTCTTCGAAGGTAGCTGATGGATTTCTTCCTACTAAAGCAAGAATATCGGGTGCGCCATCAGAATTGTCCCTTGCCATTCTCCACAAATCATTCTCTGAACCTTCAATCACAAGAATTTCTGATTTTTTTGCCATCGAAATGATTTCGTCGACCGCTTGATTATCATGATCTCTTTTTGCTAAAATCAATGATATGGATTCTCCTTTCTCAATAGCATCTCGAACATCTTCGGCTCCACAGAGTTGCATTGACATTTGCATCACTCATTGACGATTCTTCATCTCAAAAATTGGGATTGGATTCATCTTGTGGGAATTGGCTTTGTTGAATCCGCGATAAATTTCTAGAACCTCGTGTTGTCGTTCGGTCAAATCCTCTGATGGATTTTCTTCATACCTCATTGCCCATTCTAGTTCAGCGTATGAAGCCCCGATTTGTTCCTCATCAGTTCTGCCATCATCCCACAATCCATCCGTAGGGGCTGCCTGTTGGATATCCTCAATGATGTCCAGTGCCTTAGCAATCTCATAGACTTCTGATTTCATTAGGTCGGCGATGGGTGAAATATCGACTCCGCCATCGCCGTATTTTGTGAAAAAGCCAACTCCAAAGTCCTCTACTTTGTTTCCAGTTCCTACAACAATACCTCCAGTAGAACTCGCAATCGCATAGAGAGTGGTCATTCGTAAACGGGCACGGGAATTAGCTAGTGCAAGGGAGGATAAATCCTGTTCTTTCATTTCCTGATTGAATTTGTCATAGGTGCCTGTCAAATCTACTAATCTACCTTCGACATTATCAAAATTAGACTCTAGCCAGGAAATATGTGTGTTGGATAACTCATATTGGTTCGGGTTTTGGTGGATTGGCATATTTGCGACGATTGTGGGCAGACCTGTTCTAGCTGAAAGAGTTGAACTCACAGCAGAATCGATACCACCAGAGACCCCAATGACTAGAGTGGATATGCCATTACTTTCGGCATAACCTGCTATCCAAGCGGTAATTTCGTCCGCTAATTCACTCCAATCAATCACATTCTCACCGTTTCAATGACATGCTAAGCCGTATTTCTTTAGACGCCAATAGTTGTATGGCCATGGAGTAATGAATCCTACGAACAACATAATCGGAATTACCCACCATGTCAATGAAGGTTCTCCCATAATTAGAAGATCCGTTGCATTCATCGAAGATTCCATTGCTATCATCGAAATTAGAGACATCCCAATAGCTACTCTGAATGCTTCTCTGATTCCTCCCATCTGTTTGATTAAGATGAAGGTCTCAAGTGCTATTGAGGTCATGATTCCATTGAACATTGCAAGCATCATAATCGACATTGCGGTCCAGCCAAGTGCATCAAGATAAGGAATAAATTGGAAAGCAGCAATTGTTCCAAAATCACCAATGCTACAGCCAATCAAGCACCACTTGGTATTGTGTGCTGACTGTTTCCATACACTTCCATCTCGCCAATGGAATTCTTCTCCAAGGCCATCCACGGTGTATCCGATTGCTCGCACTGCACTGGACAAATTTTCTCTTGATGAGCCAGAGTGAGAAATGACCGCAGTTCCTTGCTCATGAGAAACCTCGGCAGAACTAACACCGGATACTGATTGAAGAGCATCGCGAACTCTAGATGAACATCCGTCACAGGTCATTCCCCCGACTTCGAGCGTGATGGTATCTGACACGTATACAACCCCGCTGAATTAGCCTTTGAACCCTTGCAATTAGCCATAAGCGCCCTTTGGGCGACCCCCTCAAGTTCAAGACGACATCTCAGTTCGGATGCTCTGATGGTAGTGCCGGCACAAGCAGGTGACCTTGACCCGGTTGCCCTAGAGACTGCCCTAATGCAAACTTGGAGCGATGAGAATACATTCGCCCAGAGCATTGAGGAGCGCCGTGACGGTGCATCTCCCTTCACCTTCCTAGAAGGGCCTCCTACCGCTAATGGAAAACCAGGAATTCACCACGTTATTTCTCGCCTATTCAAGGATTTAGTTTGCCGATGGAAAACTATGGAAGGACACATCGTGGAAAGAAAGGCAGGTTGGGACACTCACGGACTTCCTGTCGAAATTGAAGTTCAGAAACAATTGGACCTGATGAGTAATGAAGCGATTGAGGCTTACGGAATGGAAGCATTCAATCAGAAATGCAAGGAAAGTGTATGGACTTACGAGCAAGCATGGCGAGAGATGACTGAAAGAATGGGATTCTGGGTTGACATGGATGACCCGTATGTCACTTTACACGATGATTTCATTGAATCTGCTTGGTGGTCTTTGAAACAAATGTTCGACAAAGGACTGCTATTCAGGGGCCATAAGGTCCTACCTTATTGCCCTCAAACAGGAACCAGCTATTCCAGTCATGAAGTCGCTCTTGGTTACAAGGAAGTTTCAGAACCAGCGGTTTTTGTTAAGTTCAAATTGTCAGATGATGATGCTTCGGTACTGGCTTGGACGACTACTCCTTGGACACTACCTGGAAATGTTGGACTCGCAGTTGGACCAGATGTCACTTATGTTCGAGTCAAGATTACTGCTCCTCCATCAGACTCATGGGAGGGACGTGGAGGTGCTCCATTGGAGGAAGAATTGATTCTTGCCAAGGATCTAATGAGTACAGTTTTGAGGCATCAAGTGGAAGTTGTTGAGGAATTTCCGGGCTCAAATTTAGTTGGCAAGTCATACCAACCTCTGTTTGAAGGTGCAATCGATGGATCTAATCATCCCGCTGCTTGGACTATCGTAGGTGCTGATTTCGTCACTACTACTGACGGAACAGGTGTTGTGCATACAGCGGTAATGTATGGTGAAGACGATTACAATCTTGGAATGAAGGAAGGTTTCCCAGCACAACATACCGTTGGAATGGATGGAAGATTTGTTGAAGGAACTCATATGCAACTTGACGGGCGATATGTCAAGGATTGTGATTCCGATATTATCGACCTTCTCGCAGATCAAAATTCACTCTACAGAGAGCACACATATACTCACGATTACCCACATTGTTGGCGAACCGATCACCCTCTGTTGTACTACGCAATGGACAGTTGGTTCGTTAGAATGACCGCAGTCAAAGAACAAATTCTGCAATACAATTCCGAAGTAGAATGGGCTCCTTCTTGGACCGGTGAAAAGCGCATGGGTGAATGGCTTTCCAACATCAAAGATTGGGCGATTAGTAGAGAGCGATATTGGGGGACTCCAATACCCGTTTGGATTTGCCAAGACTGTGGTAAGGAACACTGCATAGGAAGCATCGCTGAAATGGAGGAAATGAAAACCGCAGATTCCTCAATGCCTCCTGAATTACACAGACCCTATGTTGACAATGTCAAATTACACTGCCCATCAGAGGATTGTTCAGGAGAAATGATTCGAGAACCCTATGTCATGGATTGTTGGTTCGATTCAGGATGTGCATCTTTTGCTCAATGGCATTATCCATTCGAAAATCATGATAAATTCGACGGTTCATTCCCTGTCGACTACATTTGTGAAGCTGTCGACCAAACTCGTGGTTGGTTCTATTCACTAATGGCTGTATCAACTACGGTATTCGATAGTATATGCTACAGAAGATGTCTATCATTGGGTCATATTCTCGATAAAGATGGCAAGAAAATGTCGAAATCAAGAGGTAATGTTGTCAATCCATGGGACCATTTCAACAAGGAAGGTTCGGATTCAATCCGCTGGTATATGATGACTCAAAGCGCTCCTTGGTCGCCGACTAATTTCGACCCTAACGGAGTTCGTGAGTCATATGCAAAGATGTTCCTGACTCTTTGGAATGTTCATCGCTTCCATGCAGACTATGCTGCACTGGATGGCTTTGACCCTGATGATGAAGAGGGCTTTGTTGCTGTATCCGAGAGAAGCCCTCTCGACCGTTGGATTCTTTCAAGATTACATACGGTCGCCAATGCTTATCACGACCAATTCGTTGCTTGGGATTTCCATAAAGCAGGTAGAGATTTGGAATCATTCGTTGTCAACGACTTGTCCAATTGGTATGTTCGCAGAAGTCGACGAAGACTTTGGGACGAGGCTGATTCAAGCGATAAGAGAGCCTGTCAACACACCCTTCACGAGGTGCTTCTCACAGTCTGCCGTCTGATGGCACCTGTGGCTCCATTCATGCCAGATCAAATTCACCGAGATTTGACTGGAGTATCCGTACACCTCGCTGATTGGCCGGTTGGCTCGAAATTAGTAGATTCCAGTCTGCCACCTCAGAACTGGGCATTGGAACAAGAGATGGCCTTGGTTCGAACATTAGCAGAAACCGGTCGTCGAATTCGAGTTGAAGCGGATCGCAGGCAACGACTACCGTGCAAGTCAGGATGGATAGTCGGTGGTCCAGACATTTCACAATTCCATGATTTACTGTCTGAAGAGTTGAATGTTGAATTGTTGACTACGGAAGACGACCTTGAGCGCTTCCAAAGAATTGTTATCGAACCTAATAGGAAGTCACTCGGTGCAAAGTGCCGTCAAGATTTACCCGCAGTACTGGCATTGCTTGCAGAGGCTGAGCCTGATAATCTACTTCTCGAGATTGATGCAGGAATCTGTATTCTAGAAGGATATGACATAACAATGGAAGACATAGAAATCCGCAGAGTAGAACAAGAGGGTTATGCGGCTGCAACAATCTCTGACGAAGACGTAGGAGATGTCTCGTTAGTCCTCGATATGGTTCTGGACGAAGACTTGCTATCCAGAGGTCTGGCTCGAGACATTATTCGTAGAGTACAGGCCAAGCGTAAGGAACTCGACCTTGATGTCGAAGCAACCATTAGCCTCTCAGTTTGGATAGAAGGACTTGATTTAGCGGACTCCGATTGGAGTCACGTCCAATCTGAGGTCAGAGCCGGAACTGCACAATTGAACCAAGGTGTAGCTGAGGGAGACCATTTCGAAGTTGATGGTGTCTCTGTCACCTTCGTTGTAGAAGAATAGACTCAAATCGCGATTGATGGACCATATTCTGATGGCAATAGTAACTCTACTCCGAATAACGGGTCTACGTCAGTTGAATCGTGATAAGCAATGAATGAACCTCCGTCTGGTAGAATACCCATACTGGCAAAGTCAAACCGAATGTCATTCCCAGCACCCGAAGTTGAATCTAAATCACCTTCCCCGAGGTAGGTCAAGGTATCCGGCTCCAGGGATTCCGAGAACCCTCGGACATGCCAAGCAACATCGACATCAGGACCTTCAGCACTTTGGTATCTGATATTGACAACCATCAGGTCATGAACTCCACTAGAATGCCACTCCCACTCTTCAATTTCAGTCGCACTTCCTGTGATGTTATAGTCCTGTAATTCCCAAGTTTCTCCACCATCCCAGGACATGTAATGTGTAATCCCAACACCACCGGACATTCCGCCAAAGCAATGTAAGGCGGATGAGGAATCAAAAGAACAGTACTGAGTAGGAAGTGATGAACCATTCAGTGTGGTAGCGGACCACCAATTGAGAGATGTGTCGACGAACGCGTCGGTTCCATCGGTAAAGTAGTCAGGAAAGTATAGACCTCCTGACGGTACAGGAAATGCACGCATCTCTTTATGTGGTTTTGTAAAATCCCATTCTGGGCCTAATCCTTCTGCAGTCAAATCAACCTCTATTGAATCGAGGTTGGCATCTCTGTCTGGGAAATCAAAGTAATCGTAATTCAAACCATCAGTTGATATCTGCCCACCAAGATTTGCAACTTGGTGCCAGAAATTAGAAATTACCAAAGTGGCATATTCGCCATTTCCATACAAACCGCCATTGATTGGACCTATGATTTCTACTTGCCAGGAACGATCGTAGAATGGTTCAGGAGTACGATTGAAGCACCACATCCATTCCTCGTCCTCTGCGTCGTATAGGAAGGCGTAGAATTGGTCTGCTCCACTACTACTCGGATATGGGAACCAACCCATGGATATCAGGTCACCATTTGTTGCTTGGACAATACTTCCCTCTCCAAGCCCTTCTTGGCCTGGTACGGTCGGCTTAGGTTCCCTACAGCCAATTTGTGAAAAGATGCCGGGTCGATATTCTTGCCAAGTATGCCCTCTGTCTTCAGACCAAGTAGGATATTCACCTCCGAAATTAAGAATCCAACCTTCCTTGGTTGCCGCAAGATAGTGCTCACAGCAATTTCCTCCTTCTTCGTTTCCAAAGACAGCCCAACTAGAATTGCCCCATGATTGATTTGAGAATGGAGATGCGACTTCGAAAAATCTAGCATCTTCATGGCCCATTGGATCATCGACGTAAACCATGTCTTTATCCCAATCAGGAATTGGTTCAATAATTGCAGAGGCAATTCTTCCTGACAAGCACCCTGCGAATGACATGGTGATTACCATTAGGACCGCACAAGCCACCCTCCCCCTACGCTGCATATCTATCACTCTCTCTTCAAACTCGGTCAGTATTTCGCTCCTTCGCTTGCTCGATTTGGTTAATCGGCTACAAAATTATTCTAATCGAATGCTGAACTAATCGGGGTTTGATTGAAGGGGTGTATTGACCCGTACCTGTGCTATGCGTAGAGCCCTTGGCTTGGCCTTGCTGATGTTAATGATGACGATTACACCGATGCCGGCTTCGGCACAAGGTACGGGAAATTCGATTATAATCAATGAAATCCTTGTTTCTGCAAATAATGCGAATTATGGAGGCACTGATTGGAATGGAGATGGATCGATGGGTAATTACAACGACCAATATGTGGAATTGTATAACCCTACAACTGAGCCTATTGACATTGGAGGATGGTATCTAGATGATATTGCCGATGGCGGATCTCCCGCTTGTAGCATTAAGTGGAACACTATTCTTCAACCAGGCGAGTACATCACATTCTTCCGTGCTTGGACACAAATTGAATTCGATTATTGGGACGGAGACACCATAAGAATCCTTGATGGAAATATGAATGAAATCGATTCTGTCAATTACCCCGGAGAGGACTCTGATTGGGATATTCCATATGGATACGATGCAAGTGGTAATTGGGCAAAACTTGTCGATGGATCTCCAACTCCAGGAGGATCTAATGATCAGCAATGGGTAGGTGTTGCAAATGTGGTACAAGGTAACTGCTACCCACCTCAAGATCATATCCATCGAGGAGAATATATTCTAGAAGGTAGAGTTGTCACTATGGAATCTTATGACTCAATCATTGACGAAGGACGTATTCTCGTCGTCGATGGAATGATTGAAGCTGTTTGGAGCGCCTCCGACCCTGCGCCAGCGGCTGCCGAGGGTGTTGTGTCGATACCAACAAGTGGCACAATATATCCTGGATTCATAGACCCTCACAACCATGCGAAATACAACATTATTCCGCTATGGGATCACGGAACAAACGGCTGGGATAATCGCTACCAATGGCAGGCCGAAGATTCTTATCGAGACGCAAAGGATGTCGGTTGCTCATTAACTGACCCTACTGCACAGAGGTTTGCTGAATTAAGGGCAATTGCAGGCGGAAATACAGCATTACAAGGAAGTTCAACATCCTACACTGACACTTTCGAAACAATGTTGGCAAGAAACATTGAACTCTACAATTTTGGTAGAGATTACATACACACTAAAGTCTCAGAATTAGCTTCTGATTATCAAGGAAATCACATCAAAGACGGAAATGCTTCCGGTGAATTGGATGCTTGGTTCTTACACTTAGCAGAGGGTGTTGACGAATCTAGCAGAGCAGAATTCGACATCTTGGTGCAGAATGATTTGCTTGTAGGAGAGTTAGTCGTGATCCATGGAACAGGATTAACCGAGGCTGAATTCGATGCACTCGGTAATGTTGGAGGTAGTCTTGCTTGGTCACCAACTTCTAACCTAATCCTTTACGGAGAAACTACCGATATTGCAACAGCCAAAGCAGAGGGTGTTAACATAATGATTGGACCTGATTGGTCACCATCTGGATCAAAGAGTTCTATGCACGAATTGAAGACCGCAGACTGGTGGGATGAAAATATCCTTGGAGACATTTTCACAGATTATGAATTAGTTCAAACAATTACAACCAATATTGTTGATGCAATTGGATGGGCTGAACACACAGGTCGAATCAAAGCAGGTTTGGCTGCTGATTTGGTTGTCCTAGACACCTTCCATGCCGACCCATATCGTAACGTTGTGGAGGCTATCGATCCAGATGTACGTCTCGTTGTAGTAGGTGGACTAGCAGTCTTTGGAGACGTTGATGTAATGCAAGCGATGGATGATGAAATTCAGATTATCCAAGGAGAAGGATTCACCAAGGCTACTGACATAACCTACGATGGGGTTCCTGAAGCAACATTAACAGTTGACGAACTAATGACTTTCTTGGAAAATTGTAACCAAGGTGCACAAGTTCCTCTTGAGTATCTATTTACCTTGGGAGATGAGAGATACTTCGATGTCCTAAACCGTTCACAGACATTCCAAAATGGAAGAACGATTGACCTGTGGTCTGATTATTATGATATTGAATTAGACGAAAATGGTCACAGAGTAGGAGGTACTGTAGGAGGTGCTGATCCGATAACCACAACAATCGACCCGAATAACGGAGGAAATGGAAATAACGGAGGTTCGACTGTTCCTGAACCTGAGTTACCAAACGTGTTCACAACATATGGCCCAAGAGGGGCAACACTCTCCCATTCTACGACTATAGGAGAAGGAATACATCTAGAAGTATGTAATTCCGATAATGGACAAACGATTCCTGAAGACAAAGAATTACTCTGTGGATCCATATTGATAGTTATGCAACCTACCGATGATTGTATTGAATTGGAAGGATGGTATTGTCAATTAGAGGTAGGTGATGCCTTTGCAGTACCTAGTAAACTGTGCGAAGATACTGGGTCATTGCCCACCGATGTGACTTGTAGAGATGCTTGGTCATACTTGGATATCGAGGAAGAGCCAGAACCGGAACCTGAATTGCCAGAAAACGAAGATGAGTCATTATTGGAAGGGCCATTGTATTGGGTTGCAGTGATTTCCTTGGTCGGACTACTAGTCGCTTCGATTGTGACTATCAATCAGAACCTTCGTGGTTCAGATGATGATGAATGATTAGGCTAATTGCCAAGTCGGTCCATCAGGACCATCTTCGACAATAACACCAATCGAATTGAGTTCGTCTCTAATTTCATCCGCACGATCCCAGTTCTTTGTCTGTCTAGCGGTTTCGCGTTCTTTCAGTAGACCTTCAACTCTATCAGCAATATCTGCCCTAGCGGATTCTGCCTCAGCACGCCCTGCTAACACCTCTGCTGAACTTGGGAGAAGTCCCAAAACATCCCCTGCATACTTTTCAAACCAAGAAGCAATATCTCTGCCTGGGTTTTGAGATACAACTGCTTGAATCTCAATAATTGCAGCTCGAGTATTGAAGTCATCATTCATTGCGTCGGTGAAGCGTTGACTGTAATTAGACAGGTCGATTCCTGAATCTGTATCTGAAGAAAGAGACGTGCTATATGTCTCTACCAACCTCCCATAATGGATTACTGCATCCTGCAAGAATTCAGGAGTCAAATCAATTGGATTACGATATGGGACACTAAGTAGTGCATATCGAAGAGCAAGCGGGTCATGGTTCTCGAAGGCCTCTCTAACGGTCCAGAAGTTACCAAGACTCTTACTCATCTTTTCACCATCGACATTCACGAAGCCGTTGTGCATCCAATACCCTACAACAGGCTCGCATCCGGTACAACACTCAGATTGGAAAATCTCGGCTTCGTGGTGAGGGAACCTAAGATCGTGTCCACCACCATGAATGTCAAATTGTTCTCCAAAGTGATTGAGAGACATGGCTGAACACTCAATGTGCCAACCAGGCCTACCATCACCCCATGGACTCTCCCAGAATGGTTCACCAGACTTTGCTAATTTCCAAAGCGCAAAATCGCGATGATCTCGCTTTCCTGAGCCGGTATCTGCTACTCTACCGCCAGCACCGGCTCTTACCATTTCTAGGGTTTGACCGGTTAATTGCCCATATTTTTCGGGAGCTGAATCTATCTCAAAGTAAACTCCATCCCCACCAACATAGGCGTGACCCTTTTCCTGTAAATTGGAAATCATATCAATAATTTCAGGAATGGTTTCGGTCACTCTTGGATAGTGGTCAGCCCTGAGGATGTTCATCGCATCCATTACTTCGAAGTAGTCCGCAATATTTCTATTCGAAACCACAGAATAATCGACACCTTCAGATTCAGAAATGTTGAGTATCTTATCATCGATATCTGTAAAGTTCTGAACATAATCAACCTTGTAGCCACTAGCTTCTAGCCAACGGTGTACAACATCGAAAGCCAGGTAGCAACGAGCGTGTCCTAAATGGCTGGGAGAATAAGGCGTGATCCCACAGACATACATACTAACTCTACCCTCGTTTAGAGGAGAGAATTCTCGCTTTTTGCGAGACCGTGTGTCGTAGACCCTGAGAGTCATTCTGATTGTGCTGCGCGGCTTATCCGTCAAGAACCCCGCGCCGCTTCTACAAGCGCGCGATACAATCCGATATGTCCAATACGCTCTGGGTGCCATTGAACTCCAATGCAAAATCTCTTGTCATTTCGCTCAACACCTTCAATCAAATTATCATGTGTAGAATATGCACTGATTTCCAGGCTTCCGGGATCAGAAATCCCTTGGTGATGAGTTGAGTTGGCCGTCACCTCATCTCCCATTATTACGTTTAGATGACTCCCTTCGATAATCGATACTCCATGTTCAGTCACTTCTCCATCCCATCCTCCGTGTTCCTCAAATCCAGGGGTTTCGGGTAGGTGTTGATGCATTGACCCTCCGTGAACTACACACATCAACTGCATACCTCTACAGACCCCAAGAAGTGGAATATCTCTCTCAATTGCCGCTTTAATTAACGAAGCCTCAGAGTCATCTTGGTCTGGGTGGGCTAGGTAGATGTGTTCGCTTGGTTCCTGACCATACAAGGAAGGATGGATATCAGGACCTCCTGCCACAACCAAACCGTCGAGGAAATCTAAGTTCGAAGTACAACAACCCGGTGGTAAAAGGATGGGTTGCCCACCTGCTTCTTCAATAATGTCAGTGTAAGTTGATGGAAGGATTACGGCTTCGATATTCCAAGGGCCAAAAGTTGAGTCTCGTTTACAGGCGGTAACACCGATTACAGGAGCCCGCCCCCCCTTACTCATACATACGTCACTTGCTAGTTGACTAATTCAATCCGATGGTATCGATTTTAGCAAATTATATCCTTGCTGCTTCGATTAATGCATCGAATACTTTCGTTTGGTCAATCATTTCTGGATGCCACTGCATCGAAAGCAAGAAACTAGTTCCAGGTAGTTCAACTGCTTCGATAAGCCCATCTTCAGTTCTAGCAACCACCGTTAGGTCTCCGGCATCTGCCACTCCTTGATGGTGGCCGGAATTAGCCATGGTTTCAGTTCCAATTACAGATGCCAATAACGAGTCTTCCTCTATCTGTACTAGATGATTAGACCAATCACCAGCAGTTGCACCATGACTTTCGTGACCGGGGGTTTCGGGTAGATGTTGGTGTAGTCTACCTCCCCTCTCTACAGACAATAATTGATGGCCTCTACAAACGCAAAGCATTGGAAGATCTCTTTCAATTGCAGATGCGATTAGTAATGATTCCCAATTGTCCTGTTCTGGGCGGAGGTCGTTGGTCCTTTCATGCGGCTCCTCTCCATAACGTGCTGGATCGACATCTCGGCCACCAGCGATAATTATCCCATCGAGGTGGTCGAGTAATGTTTCAACATCGTCTCCTTCAGTGAGAAGGACGGGTATCCCACCAGCTTTTCTAATCGCTGTTGGATAATTTGCAGGCAACATGACAACTGCTTGCTCGGGAGTTTCATAATCTCGCAAGTTAATCGAGGTAGTAACCCCGATTATAGGAGATGACAAACTATCACTCCGCTTCTCTGGCAAGTCTAGCAGCGCGGAAAGACATAATTCCACAAACCATGAAGGTGATTCCCAATACTATCAAGATAATGTGAGATGAAATTGCGAGATTAGACATATCTGAAAAGTCTGCAAACACTCTTGCCCCTCCAAGTACCATCAACAGTGCCAAAACCATGGATGCGTGCATAAGGTGATGACGCATGTTTGGCATCCTTTCGGATAGTATTCCCAAAACCAGCAGGGGAGCGCCCATGAATGAGGGAATCATTGCGGTAATCGAAGATTGGTCCGAAATGATGTATGCTGCGATACCCCATAAAACAAGTATTGCTCCTTCGTAAATTGCGATTCTTGGAATCGTCAAGCCTGAGACTGTGAACTCGTCACTCATGGTTCCTCGTGTATACGGCGCTATTTATGCATCACTCAGGAGCATTTGCGGCAGCGGCGGCTTGAATCTCTTCGTCTCTTGCGACTATTTGCTCCCAAAGAATCTCTGCTACATCTTTGACATCCATTTCAGCACCGACTGCATCTAGTCCGTCTTTGACCATGATTGAACAGAAGGGGCAGCCTACTGCAACTGTGTCACATCCGGTTTCGGCTATCTCCTTGGCACGGATTTGATTGACCCGCTTATCGGCATCTTCCTCCATCCACATTTGGGCGCCACCGGCTCCACAACAGAATGAATCGGTTCCATGTCTCTCAACTTCCTTATCGACTCCACCAATTATGTCGCGAGGTTCGTCGACAATACCTCCTATTCGACCAAGGTAACAAGGATCGTGGAAGGTGACCGATTCTTCGGTTGATACATTCGGAAGTTTTCCTTCTTCTTGTAATTTAGCGAGTATTTCAGAGTGGTGGAATACCTCTAATTCTGCACCACCATAATCTGCATATTCCTTTCCTAGAGTATGGAAGCAATGTGGACAAGATGCAACTATTCTCTTTACTCCTAATTCTTGGAAAGTCATCATATTTGTTTCTGCAAGCATCTGGAACAGATACTCATTCCCAGCTCTTCGGGCAGGGTCTCCAGAACAACCTTCTTGCATTCCTAGAATCCCGACATCCAATCCAGCTTCATTTAGCAAACCAATAGTCGCTCGTGCTACTTTCTGATTCCTCTCGTCAAAACTTGCAGCGCAACCTACGAAGTAGATGTATTCTGCAGGTTCGCCAATTTTGATGTCAAGACCCTCGGCCCAGTTGCCACGCTCATGCATACCAAATCCGTATGGGTTTGAAGCGGATTCTAGATTACCCATTGCAACATTCAATTCCTCAGGATATTCCATTGTCTCCATCATTGCGTTCCGGCGAAGATCTGTGAGTTTAGGTACGTGCTCGATGTAAACAGGGCAAGCATCGACACATGCATGACATGTAGTACAAGCCCAAACGGCATCCGCACTCATTCGATCTAGGATACTCTCATCCGGAGTTTCACCTTTCAGCAGAATTGGCGCGTGGTCATTAGCATAATCTCGAACGTCATGTACGATTTGCATTGGATTCAATGCTTTACCCGATTCATAGGCAGGACAAACATCTTGACATCTAGCACAAGTAGTACAAGCCCAGCCATCAATGAGTTGTCTCCATGAGAATTGTTCGTAACTCGCAACTCCAAATGCCTCGATGTCCAAGTCTTCCAAAGGGACTGCTTGGCCGCTATCATTCACTGCTAGTGGCTGCATCTTTGCCATTGGCTCAGTATCGTAGAAGAATACGTTAGGGAATGCCATAACGAGATGCATGTGCTTAGACATTGGAATTAGTACGAAGAATGTACAAATCGCTAACATATGAGCCCAATAGGCCGCAATTACTTGTCCTTCTGTGGTTCCCTGTTCAGCAAACCAATACCCCAGTGGTTCCCAAGTTGAAGAAGGAGACTCGCCGGATTCTACGATGAATGACGTCGTTGTAATCGTCATAATTAGGAAAAGAATGAAGTTGCCTTCAAGTTGAGATTTACCTTTCAATTTCTCAGGAGTGAAAACTACTCTCCTGGTTAGGGCTGCAAGACAACCGATTAGGGCAATTGTATACCCTAGTTCTACCATTCCATTCCAAGGGCCTACTAGGGCACTTGGTAGTAGTTCACCAGAGAACCAATTTGCAGTGGCTAAGTCAAACATATCTGTTGAG